>Ga0302212_1000021_pt1 | contig 97639 bp, 99 predicted proteins | sample II_Fen_N1_1_FD_200235 | JGI IMG/M metagenome (GOLD analysis project Ga0302212, IMG submission 200235) | Peat permafrost microbial communities from Stordalen Mire near Abisko, Sweden - II_Fen_N1_2 | ecosystem: Environmental > Terrestrial > Soil > Wetlands > Permafrost | place: Sweden: Abisko...
TGAGAAGGATCAATGTTGTTTTTTTCTAAAATATCAATGACATCGTTTGTTAAGGTTTTGACCGCTACTTTGTAGACTTCATTCCCTTGCATTTTGATGTAATTGAGTTTGTTATCCAGTGTTTCTTGAGAACAAGGAAACTTGGAGCCGCAGCCTGGGGTGATGAGAAGATCGCCATAGCGACCATCGGCAGATGCATGAATATCTAAAATTGCTTCGTCTTTATTTTCTGTCGCACCAATAATAACTGCGCCAGCACCATCACCAAAAAGAATACATGTCCCGCGATCCGTATAATCAATCACGCTACTAATTTTTTCAGCACCAATAAGCAAAATATTTTTCTTCATTCCTGATTCAATGAAGGCTTTTGCCATAGAGAGCATATAGACAAAACCACTACATGCTGCACTAATGTCAAATGCCATCACGTCGTTAATACCAAGCTTACCAGCAATAACACATGCCGTTGAAGGCATACACAAATAATCAGGGGAAAGTGTTGCACAAATAATGAGATCTATCTCTTCTTTAGCAATACCAGCACGCGAGATAGCAAGAAGGGCTGCATTAACACCTAAATCACTTGTTGCCTCTTCTGCTGCTGCAATACGTCTCTCTTTAATTCCCGTACGTTTCTCAATCCACTCATCCGTCGTATCAACCATTTTTTCAAGATCAGCATTGCTAAGGATGCGAGTTGGAGCATAACCTCCAATGGATTTTAAAGATGCGTACACGTTTATCCTTTATTGCTCTAGTAGTGCTATTTTTTGCTCAATATCGGCATTGATATTGGAACTTGAAAAATTAATCGCTTGGAAAATAGCATTTTTTACTGCTTTAGAGTTGCTTTTGCCGTGCCCTATAATCGCACAGCCGTTGATGCCAATCAGTGGTGCTCCACCGTACTCTGCATAATCAACTTGTTTTTTAAGCACTTTAAATACTTTGCGCATAAGCACAGCTCCCGCAATAGCTAAAGGAGAACGCCTAACATTTTGTTTGATAATTTTCGTAATCGAATCGGCAACACCTTCGCTGGCTTTAAGTAAAATATTACCGACAAAACCGTCACAAACGATAACGTCAACGGAGCCATCAAAAACATTATTACCTTCTACATTACCGACAAAACTCTCAAGCTTTTTAAGTGTTAAAAATGCCTCTTTTGTTGTTTCATTGCCCTTGCTCTCTTCTTCACCATTTGAAAGAAGCCCTACTTTTGGCTTAGCAATTTTTAAAACATCTTTTGCATAGGTCTCACCCATAACGGCAAATTGCACCAAATGTTCTGCTTTACAATCAACATTAGCACCAACGTCCAATACAAGGCTAAGTTTACCAGCAATTGCTGTTGGCATAATCGTAGCAATAGCAGGGCGTAAGACACCTTTGAGCCTTCCAATACGAAGCGTTGCTAAACTCATTGTAGCACCACTGTGTCCCATGGAAACAACAGCATCCGCTAAATTGTCTTTAACTAAATCAACGGCTTTGTAAATGGATGTCTCTTTACGTTTGAGGGCATTGGTTGCGGCTTCATGCATATCAAGAATATCACTGGCTTCAACAAATGAGATTCTGTCTAAATATTCATTGGGCGTGAGGGATTTAAGAATCGTCACCTCTCCAACTAAAAGCGCTTTGAAGTTACGTTCTCTTAGCGCGTGAAGGGTTCCTTCAACAATAGGAGCGGGACCGAAGTCCCCTCCCATCGCGTCAATTGCTATGGTTAGCATTTAGTTTTTGTATTCGCCTGTTGTTTTGTTCACTCTATGAGGCATTTTCCATGTTCCATCAGTATCTTTAACTGGCATAGGAAGGGTTACTTTGTAGTGTGTTCTTCTTTTTGCGCCTCTGGTTTTGCTCACTCTTCTCTTAGGTACAGCCATTTTATTCTCCTTTTAGTTGTTCACATTGTCCACAATAGTGGTAATCGCTTTTGAAGGCTTCGATTTCGCTTTGAAGTATCATATCAACATCAATCGAGTCATCAAAAAATTCTATTATATTTAAAAGCTCTTCACCCTCGTGATCTTCATAAAGACCATCACTTGCAAAGACTTCAACACGTTCATTAACCGCTAATTTAAAACTTTCACCACATCGGTCACACAAATGAAAAAAGCTTCCTTTTAATTCACCTGTGCATTTAACCATTGTCTTGTCTGTTTTTAACGCTTCACCAAAAAATTCAATATCATCTAAAGATGTTTCAAAATGAATTCCGGTTGTGGGAATTTTTTTGAATTCGATCTTCATTGGAATTAAAGAATTTCTCTTCTTGCAAAAAAGAAGTCAATTTCAATTTTTGCATTTTCTAAGCTATCGCTACCATGGACTGCATTTGCATCAATACTATCAGCAAAATCTGCTCTAATAGTACCTTTTGCTGCATCTTTAGGATTGGTTGCACCCATAAGATCACGATTTTTAAGAACGGCATTTTCGCCTTCTAAAACCATAATCACAACAGGACCACTAATCATAAATTTAACTAAATCACCAAAAAATGGTCTACTTGCATGAACGGCATAAAAAGCCTCTGCATCAGCTTGACTAAGTTGTACTTTTTTCATCGCTGCAATTTTTAAGCCATTTGATTCAAATCTGTCAACAATTTTACCAATAACATTTTTTGCTACTGCGTCTGGTTTAATAATGGATAATGTGCTTTCCACAATCTTCTCCTATTTTTATATATTGAATTTCATAACTTTTGTAGGGAATTAGAACGTGGGAGTATAGCAGAATTTTTTTTTAATATCAATTAAACACCATTCTTGAATCTAAAAAGAAAAGAGGGTTACCCCTCTTTTTAGTTATTATTCAGCACAAGGCGTTGTGCCTTTTCTCAAATCAGCACCGATTTCATCACGGCTTGGCTGACCTGGATATGGAGCATCCCATACGATACATCCTTCAGTTGGGCAAGCTTCTGCACATGCAGGAGCATCATGATGTCCAACACATTCTACACATTTGTCTGCATAAACATAATAAATATCTGCACCTGTTGGGTTATCACTGTCGTCTACAATTGCTTCCACAGGGCACTCATCGATACAGGCACCACATGCAATACAAATATCAGTAATTTTTACTGCCATAATTTCTCCTTACTTCGGTTTTATACTAGCAAAAAACTATATCCAAACTAAATTAAAATTGATATTAAAATTGATTGTAGTACAAACATATAAAATCCAAAGAAGGTAAACCTTTGTTGACGTTTCAAATCCTTATTTAACTATCTTAAAAGGATTATTTGAATACTATCATTCAATTATACTTTAGTTTGGAGCCTTATATGAATTCAATAGCAAAAAAAGTAACTATTTTACAGGTATTGATTGTTTCTGTATCCATTTTTGCGTTTATTTTTTATATCAATTTTTATCTGAGTGGCTATATTAAGCAAGAAACCGAGCAAAAAATTCTTACAAATATTACAGATTTACAACAAACTGCCAAAGTCTATAATAGCGCACTAGAAGATACAGCAACAAAACTCTTTAATATTTTTGAAGCAGATTTTGGGAGTTTCAATCTTAATAATAGTGAGCAAATCAAGGTCAACAGTGTCAATACACCTTTAATTACAGCCGATGGTAATATGCTGAATAACAACTTCACAAAAGTAGATGCTTTCAAAAATTTAACAGGCGCCGTTGCAACCATTTTTGCTTTAAGTGGTGATGATTTTATTCGTGTTTCTACTTCTTTGAAAAAAGAGGATGGATCCCGTGCGATGGGAACCTATTTAGGTAAAAATAGCCCTGCCTATGAATCTATTATGAAAAAGCAGAAATATATTGGCAGTGCACGGCTATTTGGTCAAGATTACATTACCGTTTATGCACCGATCATCCATGAGAATAAAATCTTGGGTATTTTGTTTATTGGTTACAATTTTACAGAAGGTCTTCAAGCACTTGAAGATCAAATCAATAGCATGCAAATAGGAGTAAATGGCTATTTTTATGCAATGAATACAAAAAGTGAATCGTACGATATCCACCCTAAAATGGATGGTGCTAAGATTACTTTAGAACTTGATAAAAAAATGCTTGCACAAAAAAATGGGATCTACCATATTATTGAAGAAGGTGAAGAAAAAATTGTTGCCTTTCAATCTTTTGATAAATGGAATTGGGTATTAGCAGCAAAGGCAACTGAAAAAGATTTTCAAGCTGCTAATAATAAACTTCGAAACAACCTTATTATAACCTCACTCATTCTTACCTTTGTCATTGTTTTTATTATCTGGATTATTATCAATCAAATCATTACAAAACCACTCAAAAACCTCATTGAAAAAGCCAAGGAACTCTCCAGTGGTGATGGTGATCTTACTCGCCATTTAGCCATTAAAGGTACGGATGAGATTGCTCAAGCGAGTGAACAGATTAATAACTTTATTGAAAAAGTACGCATTTTAATTTGCAATGCCAAATCACTCTCAAGCGAGAACTCTTCTATCTCACATGAACTTTCAACAACTTCTTTACAAGTTGAAAAATTAGTAGAGCAATCAACCCTGATTGTTTTAGACACAACGACCCAAGCCAATCAAGTTCGTAATAATATGTTGGGTTCAATTGAAGAAGCTAAAAATAGCAAAGAAGAGATGCTCAAAGCAAACCAAGCACTTTATGTAGCAAGCAATGCTGTCGTTGCATTAACAAATGATATTCAAAAAAGCTCTGCCACAGAAATAGAACTTGCCCAAAGCCTCAATCAGCTAAGTACCGATGCAGAGCAAGTGAGGAGTGTTCTTACTGTTATCAGTGATATTGCTGATCAAACTAATTTATTGGCACTTAACGCTGCCATTGAAGCCGCGCGTGCGGGTGAACATGGACGAGGATTTGCTGTTGTTGCAGATGAAGTACGAAAATTAGCGGAACGAACACAAAAAAGTCTTATTGAGATCAATGCCACTATTAATGTTATCGTTCAATCCATTGTTAATTCCAGTGAACAGATGGGTCATAATTCTAAAAAAATTGAAGAACTTTCTACAACAGCACAAGAGGTCGAGTCTAGATTAAGAGAAAGTTTTACAATTATTGATACGGTTACAAAGACAACGGAAAACACCGTTAACAACTATCTTAAAACAGGTAGTGATGTAGATTCAATCATCAATAAAATAGATGAAATTAACAAAATTTCATCTCAAAATAGCCGTAGTGTTGAAGAGATTGCTGGTGCTGCTGAGCATCTTAGCCGTATGACAGAAAATCTTAATCATAAATTAGGTGAATTTCGAACTTAAATTTAGGTTGAAGCTTATTGGATAAAATTAGTCTGATCGATTAAAAATATTTTGGATATTTAATTGTATAATTTCTGTACCAATAAAAATTCTCAATTAAAGGATACTCATGTTAGTAACGAATAAGGCTCCTAACTTTACAGCAACTGCCGTTCTTGGTGACAATCAAATTGTCGATAATTTCAATCTATATGAAAATTTCGGACCTAAGGGTACTGTCCTTTTCTTTTACCCATTGGACTTCACATTTGTATGTCCTTCAGAAATCATTGCATTTGATAAAAGATTAGAAGAGTTTAAAAATCGCGGTATTAATGTCATTGGGGCATCAATTGACTCACAATTTTCACACTTCGCATGGAAAAATACGCCTGTCAATCAAGGTGGTATTGGACAAGTAAGATTCCCATTGGTTGCTGATATTACCAAACAAATTTCTCGTGATTATGATGTACTCTTCAAAGAAGGTGTTGCACTTCGTGGTTCATTCTTAATTGATAAAGATGGTACGGTAAGACACGCTGTCATTAATGACTTACCACTCGGAAGAAACATTGACGAAATGCTAAGAATGATTGATACCATGCTCTTTACCAATGAATACGGTGAAGTTTGCCCAGCTGGCTGGCAAAAAGGCGATAAGGGTATGACTGCAAGTACTGAAGGTGTTGCTGATTATCTCGCTCATAACTCTGACAAGCTTTAATCCACACGACTAAGAGAGAATTTTCTCTCTTAGCTTCTTCATTTTATATTCAACTATTTTTTACAAACGTTGCAGGACTCGACACTTGCAATCACATCCATACGATCAATCTTTACACCTTTTGCCTGCTCTAATGTTGTTTGATAATCAAATAAGCTTTGGTTATAGTCAAAATCTTCAATAGCACCACATTTTTGACAAATAAGATGAATATGTGGTTTTGAATAGATATCGTAACGCATTTTACCCTCAGCAGTATTCACCTCAATGACCACACCTTTTTCTTTGAGCGTTGCTAAATTTTTATAAACCGTTGCCAAAGACATGGACGGATTCTCTTTGCGAAGGGCTTCATAAAGATCATCAATGGTAGGATGCATCTTTTTATCTAACTCTTTGAGAACCGAAATTCTTTGGGGTGTTGCTTTAAGCTCTTTGGCTTTAAGAAGCGTGATAAAATCATTCATCATAGACCCCTTTCATATAATTATTTTCTGAATGATTCCATATTTCAAATCAATTTTCCTGAAAAAAAATCAACTAATAGTTTTTATTAATTAATAGACTTCTTTTATAATTTTTTCGGCTAGTTGAGGAACACTAATACCCAATTTTTCTTCAATTAAATGGGTTGACCCATGTGTAATAAAAGCATCTTCATATTCAAAGGTTTTAATCTTTACATGTAAAGTATATTTTTCTTTAAGAGCCATCAACAGTGAACCAACGCCTCCAATTTGTGCGCTATCGCTGAAAACATACCATTGATCGTATTCTTGCGCTAATGAGATCAATAATGGCTCATCCAATGGTTTAATAAATCGAAGATCAACAATGGCTACCTCAATCCCTTTTTCAGCTAATAATTTTGAAGTTGCAACCGCTTTTCCGACACCTGCACCATATCCTAAAAGAAGAATGCTACTCTGCCCTTGTTGAAGCAGTTGGGCTTTTCCATATTCAAATGGCAATGATTCAAAAGCATCAGATTCTAAAAAGGCTCCTCTTGGATAGCGAATTGCTAAGGGACCTTGATGAATATAAGAGTAGTGAATCGCTGCATGCATTCCTCGCTCATCGCGTGGTGCCATTAATGTCATATTCGGAATAGCACTCAAATAAGAGATATCAAAGGCACCTTGATGCGTTTCACCATCTTCGCCCACAATACCAGCACGATCAATCGCAAAAACAACGTTCAAATTCATAATACATGCATCATGGATCACTTGATCATACGCCCTTTGCAAAAAGGTAGAATAGATCGTAATATAAGGCTTAAAGCCCTCTTTAGCCATCGCACACATTGAAGTCACTGCATGTTGCTCGGCGATTGCTACATCCCAAAACCGATTGGGGAAAGCTTGAATCAAAGGTGTCAATCCTGTTCCACTTGGCATTGCTGCCGTCACACCCACAACATTATCATGTGTTTTTGCCAGTTTCATCAATGCTTCTGAATACATTGTTGTCGCATTTTTACTGACACCTTGCTTGATTGCTTCACCACTTGCAACATCGAAAGGACCTACGCCATGCCATTTTTCATAGTATCCTTCTGCCATCTCATACCCTTTGCCTTTCAGCGTTTGGGCATGAACGATCACAGGTTTTTTAAGGCTTCTTGCTGATTGAAGAGCCCGAATAAGGCTCTCCAAATCATGACCATCAATAGGTCCAATATAATCAATGCCTAGCTCTTCAAATAAAATACCTGGTGTTATCAGTTTAAAACTCTCTTCGAATTTTTTTGCCATGTACGTGGCACTTTCTGGTAAATATTGTAAAATCTGCTCTGTCGTTTTTTTAATTTTTTGATAGAAATCGCCTGCCATGGCACTGGATAAAAATTTACTAATCGCGCCAATGGGTTTAGAAATACTCATTTTATTATCATTGAGCAAGATGACGACAGGGTATCTTCGATCACCCAATTCATTAAGGGCTTCATAGACCATACCCGCACTGAGTGAGCCATCACCAATAAGAGCAATCGGTACCCGCTTATACTGTTCATTTTTCAATGCTATCGCTTTTGCAGCTCCCACAGCAAGCGAAATGGATGTTGAGCTGTGCCCTGCCACAAAATAGTCATAGGGCGATTCATCGGGTCTTGTGTAACCGCTAATACCATCAAGTTCACGCAATGAAGCAAATTTATCCCAACGATCGGTTATGAGTTTATGCGTATACGCTTGATGGCTAACATCAAAGATAAAAGGATCGTTTTCAACATCGAAAACATAATGCATCGCAACAATAAGCTCCACAGCACCGACATTACTACTTAAATGTCCACCATTTTTGCTGACGGTTTGAATAATCTTTTGCCTAATCTCTTCACAATATTCGTTTAATTCTTCAATAGAGTTTTCTCGTAATTTTTTCATGTCTTCCAGTGCTTCTTAGTTTTCTTGTAGTAAATATTTTACTTTTTCTAAACGCATCGTCAAATTTCCATCAAGGTTTCCCACATCACTGAGGATCACCACACCACCTAAAGTGATAGCATCATCTGACGTTACTTTGATTTTCTCATCTTCCGCGTAAAGCTCTTTAAGTGCCTCTAAATCTTTTGGATTAACCCTAAGCTCAATTTTAATTGCATCTTTCACCTCTTGTAACAAGGCTTTTGAAAGGGATGCTGCAATCTTCGAACTTGATACACTAACCTCTTTTTTAATCACCTCTTTAGCAATCTCAAAAGCCGTAACACTCATATCTGTTTCAACTTTACCTAGGCGTTCTTCAATACTTTTATAAAGTGTGTCCAAATGCCCAATTGATTTTAAATAACGTGTTTTCATCTCAGAAGCAGCCTCTTCAAACTCATCTTTAGCTTTTTGATAGCCTTGTGAATAAGCATTCTCACGTTCTCTTGTGAGCTCTTCTGTCAGTCTGTTGTTAAAATCTTGCTCTTGTTTTTCGATCTGAATTTGGAGTTTAACCACATTCGTCGTAAGTTCATCTGTCTTTTTGAGTAACTCTTCAATAAATTGATTTTGGGTTCCCTCTTCAATCCGTGCAATCGTGACAATCTCATCAGGAACCGTGCTCTTTGGTTCACTCTCAAACGTATTTTCCGATGAGTACTCTTCATTTACATGTAAAGGAGAAACAGCGTCCGTTAGGTTCGAACCTAAGACCTTGAACCGATACGGTTTAACCGAATGATCGTCTACTTTTTCTTTATCAATGATATTTTCTGTCACGGTATTAACCTATCATCTCTTCGGCTTCGCCAATTTGTAGGATGCCTTGTTCTGCTAGTTTTTGCACATCTTCGACAATCTTTCTTTGTGACTCTTCGACATCTTTCACACGTACTGCACCCAAAAAGTTCATCTCTTCCACAAAAGCTTCTTGTGCACGTTGTGACATATTCTCGAAGAATTTACGTTTAAGGTCATCGGCAGAGCCTTTAAGCGCTACCATTAAATCACGTTTATCTGCTACTTTGAGAATTTCACGTACCGCATTGCCATCAAGTTTCATAATATCTTCAAATGTAAACATCATATCTTTAATAACCGATGCAAGTTTTTCATCGGCTTGCTCAATATAGGCAATCGTTGTTTTCGAAGCTTTTTGTCCCAAGCGATTAAGAATTTCCGCCACGGCGCGAGGTCCACCCACTTCGACTTTATAAGAGGTCAGTGATTCGAGTTTATTTTCAAGAACGGCTGAAACTCTTTTAACAATAGACGGTGAAATTTCACCAAGATTTGCCATTCTAATCGTTACTTCACTTCTTAACTGATCAGGGAAAAAGGAGAGTGTTTCTGCAGCACTCGTTGCATCCATATGCGCTAAAATAAGGGCAACGGTTTGAGGATGTTCGTTAATAATAAAATCACCTAATTGCTGCGGCTTAATTTGAGAGAGATAACCGAAGCTTTGTGAATTTTCCATTGATTTAGAGAGTTTATCAAGTATCTTCTGTGCACCCTCTGCACCAAATGTTCGGTATAAAATCTCTTTGGCATACTCCATACCGCCACTTCGAATATACTGATTGGATTGTAAAATAACATAGAACTCTTCAAGCACTGCATTTGCTACTGCTTTATCAATATTTTTTGCCGTTGCAATAAATTTAGAAATATCCGTTACAACATCGATTTCCATATGGGAAAAAAGATTGGCTGTCGAATCTTCTCCAAGCTGAATGAGCAAAATTGCTGCTTTTTCAGCCATTGTCAGTTCATTGTAGAGGGTTTTTTGCTCTTCGGTAAGTTTCATTACGACAGATCCTTCGAACTATTTTTATCGTAATCGCCTTCATTACGAATCATGGATTGTAAAAGGGACGCAAACTCTTCACTTTTTTGATCAGCAATATGCTTAAGTTTTTCAAGTAGAACATCATATTTGAGGGCTTCTTCATTAAAGTCTTGACCGATACCCAGTTGATCTTCTACTTTTTTACGTGCTTGTCTAAATTTCTCTAGGGTATCTTCAGCCCCTTCATCTTCATTGGCAGCAACCGGTTCAATCTCATCTTCGAAATCATCCAATTTTGTTTCAACCATTTTTTGACTAAACGGAATAATAACTTTTTTGTAGAAGACAAAGAGCAAGATACCGACAAGAATATATTTCAACAGAGGGAGAAGTGGTCCGACATAGTTTGAAACCTTTTCCATCATGTCTTTTGTTGGAGCGCGCGTACCATCACTAGAGAGAGGTTTGAACTCAAAGTTACTCACGGTAACTTCATCTCCTCTTGGTTGACTGTATCCAACTGTTTGCTTAACGACATCACGAATGGCATCCATCTGCTCTTTGCTCAATGCAAAATACTCTAATTCACTCTTTTTCTTACCATCACTATCCAAACCATATTTGTAGCTACCATCCACAACAACTGCTGCGGTTAGACGTTTTATTTTGGCAAATTCATCTTTGGAATTTACTACTTTTTTAGAGATTTCATAGTTCGTTGTTGTAGAACTTTTTTGGTATGTTTCGCTTTTCTTACCATTTTCCAGTCCTTGAACTGGACCTATGTTACTAATGGCACCGGGTACACCACCAACATCTTGGGGTTCCTTGCCTTCACGCTTCTCTTCAACACTCTGTTCACTTCGTGGGACTGAGTTTGGATCATAGGTTTCACTGACATAATCTTGCTGAGAAAAGTCAAAATCAATGGTAACTTTTGCATTAACTTTATCCACCCCACCAATGACAGGTGCTAATACGTTAATAATCTTCTGTTCAACATTGTGTTCAAACTCTTTTTTATAGCGCATTTGGCTTTTGACCAATTCACCTTGAAAAATGTTACTTTGCTCATCGCCTAAAGGTTCACCATCTTGATTGACAACGGAGACATTTTCGGCTGTTAAGTTTGAAACGGAAGCAGAAACGAGATTTTTAATACCGATAATTTGCTTGACAGAAAGATTCATACTGGGACGAATATTTAAAACAATGGAGGCCGTTGGGGCAGCTTGTTTTTGTGCAAATACCGTTTCTTTAGGAATGGCGATATGGACACTTGCATTAGAAATTGGTCCAAGACTTTCAATCGTACGGGCCAGCTCGCCCTCAAGGGCACGAATGTATTTAATTTTCTGCTCAAAATCAGTCGCGCCAAATTCAGCTTTATCAAAAATCTCAAAACCAACTTTGCTGTTTTTGGGAATTCCAAGTGCTGCAATAGCAATTCTCTCTTTATGCACCACATCACTGGGAACGGCGATGGTGCCTTCATTGAGTATTTTATAGGGAATTTTCTCTTTTTCAAGTTGTTGAATAATCAGTGCAGAATCACCTGCAGTTGTATTTTCAAATAAAACACTGTAGCCATTACCTTTGGCTGAAGTGGAATTTTTGTAGAGCGTTAGAAACACTAAAAAACCAATAAGCACAACAATGGATACAGCTGTGACTATTCTTTGACGCAATGTCAAGTTTTGTATAAGTGTCGCTATTTGATTTAAAAGTGTTCTAAGCTCCATATGTCTTTCTCTTACATGTAAATTGTTTTAAAGAGTTCAAAAAAGCGTGTATTTTGCTCAGGTGTACCTATTGTAACACGAATAGCATTCATACCATACGATCCTAAATTTCTAACGATTATACCCTTTTCCATCAGCTTTTGTGCAATTACACCAGAGTTTTTAGTTGCATCAAATTCTAAAACAATAAAGTTGGTATAACTCTCAATCACTTTAAATCCAAGCTCTTTCGCAAATGCTTCATACACTTTCATCTCTTTAAAATTTTCTTTCACAGAAGCATCCACAAACGCTTCATCACTGAGTGCTACAATGGCAGCTTTCAATGTAAGATTGGTGATATTAAACGGTGCTCGTAGTTTCAAAAAAGTTTGAATGATCTCAGGCTGTGCAATACCATATCCACAACGCATACCACCCAATCCATACGCTTTTGAGAACGTGCCAGTATAGATGGCATTAGGGTATTTGGCTATTAACTCATGTGCAACAATATTTTTAGCAGGATCTTTATAACGAGCATACTCTAAATAAGCGGCGTCAATAACAACCAGTGTCTCTTTATCAATTTGATCTAAAAAGGCATAGACATCTTTAGCATCTAAACACTCACCTAATGGATTGTTCGGAATGCAGAGCATAATGATTGAGATATCTTTATTGGCTTTATAAAGTTCAAGCATCTGAGCTAAATTGTGTTGTGCTGAGGCCGTCCTAAGCACTTTTGCACCTGTTTGAAGCGCGTAAATCTCATACATAGCAAACGTAATACCCGCCATCAAAACTTTTGTATTGGCATTAGCTTTGGCGTGAATGGCAATCTCAATCACTTGATCGCTTCCTGAGCCGATGATAATGTTCTTATCTTGAACATGGTATTTATGGGCCAACGCCTCTTTGAGTTCATACATACTATCATCAGGATAGCGGTTCATATGGATTGCTTCTTCGCGTACTGCCTCTATGACCTTAGGGCTACAGCCTCTTGGATTCTCATTGCTCGCAAGCTTAATCACATCGTTAGGTTCAATACCATATTCACGTACCACAAGCTCAATCGGTTTACCCGCTTCATACGTTTTTAAATTGTCTAAAACACCGTTAAATTGCATTCTTTTCATCCTCCACAAATATAGCTTCCAAGCCATTTAATATCATATCTATCTTTATTCTCTTCAATCACTTTTTGAACATTTTCATCATCAATGTGCCCCTCGAAATCCATGTAAAAAATGGATTGAAATCCTTTTTCTTTCGTTGGTCGAGACTCAATCTTTGTTAGATTCACCTTTTGATCTTGGAACGTTTGTAAAAACTCTACAAGCCCACCTGGTTTATCATCGGTCTTTGCTAAAATTGAGGTTTTGTTATGAATCCCTTTTTTATTTTTAAAGTCACTCAAAATCAAAAAACGCGTTTGATTGGCCATATTGTCTTCGATTTTTTCGAACAAAATTGGCACATTCGATAATTTAGCCGCAATGTGTGAACAAATCGCCGCAGAATCGTGATCAATACTTGCTTTTTTTGCGGCTTCTGCTGTTGATTTTGTGGGAATAAACTCCACACCTAACAGCATATGCTCCTCTAAAAATTTTCGACACTGATTGTAGCCTTGAGGGTGTGAGTAGATTCGCTTAACGTTTTTAATATCTTCACACACGGAAGCAAACGAGTGATGAATGTCCATGTAAAGTTCTGCCACAATTTTCGAGCTAAACTTACCTAAACAATCCAGTGTTGTTCCCACAGCTCCAGCAGTATTATTCTCCACTGGAACCACGCCATATTTTGCTTCGCCGTTTTCCAAGACATGAAAGACTGCTTCGATTGAACTAAGCTCAATATAACTTCCCATAGCACCAAAACGGCTCTCCGCCGCTTGATGGGTATAACTTCCCTCAGGTCCCATAAATGCAATTTTCTCTGGAAACTCAAGGTTACGACTTACCGCAAAGACTTCTAAAAAAATGGCATCAATGGCTTTAGGATTTAAGACGCCTTGATTGAGCTCTTTCAGTCGATCCAATATCTCTTTTTCTCGTTCAGGCCGGTAAATAGCCGTCCCACTGGTCTGCTTGACACGACCAATTTCTTTGACTTTTTCCATACGTCCATTGAGCAATTTTAAGATCTCATTATCAATCAGGTCAATCTCTTTTCGAAATTTATCTATCTCCTGCATGATTCACCTCTCCTATGAAATAACTCATAAATACGCTTTCTCTAACGCAATCACGTCCTCAAAGCTTTCACGTTGACGAATCAAACGATCTTCTTCATTTTCAAGTGCAATTTCGGCGACACGTGAACGGGTATTATAGTTGCTACTCATAGTAAAGCCGTAGGCTCCTGCACTCTTAACAACCAAAAGGTCATCATGTTCAAGGGAAGGCAATTCAATATTTTTAGCAAAAAAATCGCCACTTTCGCAGATAGGTCCAACAACATCACATGTGGTTCTCTCTTGATTTTCTTTGCCTTCAACTTCTATAGCATGGTATGCTTGGTAGAGGCTCGGACGAATGAGATCATTCATTGCACCATCCACAATCACAAAGCGCTTAAACCCATTGTTCTTCTCATACAATACGCGTGTTAAGAAAAATCCACAATCTCCCACCAAATAACGTCCTGGTTCACATACTAATGTGACATCAAGTCCCGTCAGTGCCGCAAAAATGGATTGTGCGTATTCATAAAGAGGAACCGTTGTTTCATCTTTGTACTGAATGCCAATACCGCCACCCACATCAAAAAATTTAATGTCGATGTTGAGTGCTTTAAGATTACGAAGTAAATTAGCAAGAACCAGCGCAGCCTCTTTAAATGGCTCCACTTCGGTTATTTGACTTCCAATGTGAAAATGAATACCTACTGGATCAAGTGAAACACTATTTTTTGCATGAATATACATACGTTTGGCGCTTTCTAAATCAACACCAAATTTATTTTCATGAAGACCTGTTGAAATATAAGGGTGCGTTTTAGGATCAATATTGGGATTGACGCGAATGCTAATACGAGCGACTACGCCCAATTTTTGAGCGATAATTTCAACACGATTCATCTCTTCTTCGCTCTCAAGGTTGATCATCAAAATATCATTTTGAAGTGCTTCTTCGATCTCATCGTCTCTTTTACCCACACCACTAAAAATAATCTTATATTTTGGAATCCCTGCCACTAAAGCACGTTTCACTTCGCCAATGGAGACGCAATCACATCCTGCCCCTAGATGTGCCATGTGTTTTAAAACAGAGAGATTTGAGTTTGCTTTTACAGCAAAACAAATTAAGGATTTACGTGCTTTAAAAACCTCTTTGAGCGCAGAAAATTTGTTAGAAATTGTATCAAAATCATAAACGTATAAAGGCGTACCATATTTTTGTGCTAATGCTTGGAATTTCGTCATTTTGAACCTTATTAGAGATAACAATAATTCTTTATTCTATCAAAAAGTTCAACAAAAAATGATTAAATACAATTTGTCTTAGTGTTTAATTAACGTTTGGAATAAAAATGCAGTGCTATGAAAAAGAGCAAGATAATGGGTAATAAAATAGCAATTTCAGAAAAGATAACCCCATTAGCAGCTAAACGACTGAGAAGGAAAAGTCCACTCCAGACTACAAGTGTCATAAAAGCAAAGGAAGAAGCAATGAGTGCCATATTAAAATAACGGCCCATCATAGGGGCTTTATAGTACAAAATAACGATCAAAAGAGGAGCAAAGAAAGGGAAAAAGAGTTGATAAAAGAGGGTTGCTTTAATTTTGCTCGTATTGACCCCTTGATTTTCTAAAAAGAGTAATGCGTCAATGCCATCCGCGATTGAAAGTGTATATTCACTTTGATAGACATTATCCATAATTTTGGGCTTAAAATTTTCCATCATTTGAAGTCTTTCCACATTTTCAGAACGATAGCCCGTGTCATCTAATGTTTTAACATGCGGCTTATGAATTACACTCACATTTTCTAATATCCAGTGATTTTCGATAAATGAGGCCATAGAAGCGCGAATAATTTTTGTCATGTCCACAGTGTCCACTTCAAAAATAGTCACATCGTATGCAACTTGTTTGAGGGGATCTAATTTTTTAAAGTAGATATATTGATTGTCATTTTTTAAGAAGAGATCTTCTGAGCTGGTGGAAATACGATTATATTTTTTAAGATTAACACTGTACTCATAGGCATAGGCAAATTCCGTGCAATTAAGCCCAATATAGAAAAGTGTAAGGCTTAAAGCTGTCAAGAAAAAAGGTCTAACAAGGGAGCGTTTAGAGATACTAGAGGCGTACATACAAATCAGCTCATTGGATTTAATCATGCTAAAATAAGTCACGACCATACCAAAAACGATGGAGAGAGGGAGGACATAATTAACCGCATTCATCCCTTGAAAAAGTGCGTAAAGTATCTGTAAATTGGCAGAATCAGGAATATTATTGTAGTTAGTAAGCAGATCAACGCCCACATAAAAAAGGTCTAATGCTATGAAAATAATAAAGAAATTTTTGAGATAATTTTTAACGATATATTTCTCAAAAGTTTCATACGCTATCCCCATCACACAGTGTTTGTTTAAGGGAGTATTGTAGCGAAACTTCTTTTAAATCTTGAATGAGCAATGCTTTAATACTTTTCTTTACATGTAAAATAATTTCAGGAAGAACTTCTCTTTGACACACTGAAAAATCGGAGAGGACATATTTTGCCACATCACTTTTATGCGCTGGTTTTCCAATACCGATGCGAACCCGTATGTACTCAACACCAATATGGGCATCAATCGATCGAAGACCATTATGTCCACCATGCCCACCGCCAATTTTAAAACGTAAGGTTCCAAAAGGGAGGTCTAGGTCATCATGAATGACAATGATTTGATCAGGTTTAAAGTAATCATCAACCGCTCGGACACTTTCACCTGAGAGATTCATATAGGTTGTGGGTTTAAGAAGAAGCATTGAAGGGGCTTTAAAAAGCTCACCTTTGAAATTAGCTTTGGTGATTTTTTCACAGGAGGATTGGTCATCGAGCAGTGCATCGATGACCATAAAACCGACATTGTGTCGATTATTTTTGTATTGTAAGTCTGGATTTCCAAGCCCTACGATCAGTGTCATATTAAGCGTTACTTCGCTTTAATAACTCCGGCAACAGAAACACGTGTCTCATCCATGATGATAACGTTTGCTGGAACGGGAATATCACGTACTAACACAGTATTACCAACATCAAGTCCACTTACGTCAATAACGAAGCTGTTTGGTAAATTTTCTGCAGTACATTTAACGGTTAAACGTTTTTTAGATTGAATCAAAACACCTTTGTTTTTTGTGCCGATAGGAAGACCTTCAAGCATAACAGGCACTAAATATTTACTGAGAACTCCTGGAAGTGCAATACGTAAATCTACGTGTAAAAGATTGCTATTTACTGGGTCTCTTTGGTAATCTTGGATCACAACATTGTACTCTTTACCAGCAACTTTCACTGGGAAAATAAGAGTCTCTTTGTTCTTTGCTGCTTTGATGAATTCGTTTGCTTTAAATGCAGCATTGATGTTTTGTTCACCCTTACCGTAAATATTAGCAATTAGATATCCATCTCTACGAAGTGCTTTGGTAGCCTTTTTTTCGATACTATCTCTAATGATGCCTTCTAACATAGTTTTCCTTTGTAAAAAATAAGGTGCTAATTGTACAAAAACAAACCTAAAAGCTGTATAAAGTAGTTATTTTTTTAAGCCAAGGATGTCTTTATCAATCTCTTGAAGCTCTTTGATACTCACGCGCGCTTCATCTTTGCGTGTCTCTTTTTGGCTTTTATCAGCATCGTAAAAATCAAGTGCCATCGTAATATCATTACGACTCGTAGAGGTTTGAATTGCGGCTTCACGTGAAATTCGACCTTCTGCATACAACCCTAAAAGCGCTTGATCAAAGGTTTGAGTTTTATAAACATCTTTCCCTTCTTTGAGAGCATCGGGAATTTCCCCCTCTCTGCCTTCTAAAATCAGCGCTTCAATACGTGCATTTTTAACCAAAATTTCTACGGCTGCGGTTCGTCCGTTATCGACTGTTTTGACCAAACGCTGAGCAATAATTCCTTGTAAAACAGACGCCAACGACATCTTTATACGGTTTTGCTCACTGCCAGGAAACATACCAATAATACGCCCTATGGTCTCTTTTGCATCGACGGTGTGGAGTGTTGAGAGGACTAAATGACCCGTTTCGGCTGCATGCATCGCCGTTTCAATCGTCTCAAGATCACGCATTTCTCCCACTAAAATAACATCGGGATCCTCACGAAGGGCAGCACGAAGGGCATCGGAAAAAGAGATGGCATCTTGCCCAATAGCACGCTGATTCACCACGCATGATTCATCTTTATAGATAAACTCTACAGGATCTTCAATCGTAATGATATGTTTTTTTTGCGTCTTATTGATACGGCTAATCATTGATGCCAAGGTCGTTGTCTTACCTGATCCAGTAGGTCCCGTCACTAAAATAAGTCCGCGCGGAAGATCACACAGCGTATTAATAATGGAAGGCAGATGAAGAGATTCAATCGTTGGAAGTACCATGGGGATGGTTCTAAAAACGGCTGAGACACCATCGACTTGAAAAAACATGTTGACACGAAAACGGTACTCATCGTTGAGCTTAAAGGTGAAGTCAATATTTTTCTTCTCAACCAGCTCGGGAAAACGACTTCTTAAAAGCTCTTTTGCTAAGGTAAGTCCATCTTGATACACGAGTATCTCTTTCGAAAAAGAGACAATTTCGCCATTAATACGTCCTCTAATTGTCGTTCCTGTCTTTACATGTAAATCACTTCCCTTATGCTCAACAAGCTTACTGAGGTAGAACTTCAGCTTTTTGGTCATCTCAAACGTGAGTTCACTTACATTGACTTCAACTGCTGCCATGCGGGCATCCTTTGTCTATTTGAGTTCGTTTAAAATCTCTACAAAAGCTTCTTTAAAGGCACTTAAACCCTCATTCATCAACTCTTCACAGACACTATTCATATCAACACCATTCGCGGAAAGGGAGTGAAAAAAGTTCTCAATCCAATCGGATCTAAGCTCAATAGGTTTACACGCTTTGGAAGAGGCAATGAACGCTTTAATCGTTGCAAGAGGTGCTGTATTGATCGCATTGGGAAGGAATAGCTCTTTAATATAATAATCGGGGCTTAGTTTATCACCTTTGACACCCGTACTGGCAAAAAGCGCTCTAACATTGGGTAACTTTGCATTTTGAATGAGCTCATAACAACGCATTGCATTCATAATTCCTACGCGCGCCGTTACAAAATCAATTTTTTTAAGTTCAACATCTAACTTACGATCAAAACGACTGACAAAAATACTAATAACGGCTTTAGGGAGTTTTTTAACCCCTTTTGCAGCCAACGTTTTATTGGCATTTTCAAAGGCTTTTAAACACTCTTTGGTTTGAGTATCAGAGAAAATCAATGTTGCATTAACATTGATTCCTTCGCTCAAAAGTGCTTCCATCGCGCCAAATCCAGCGTCCGTTGCAGGTACTTTGATCATGACGTTAGGATAACCAATCGTTTTAAAAAGGCGTTTGCCCTCTTCGATTGTTGCCTCCGTATCATCGCACAAGAAAGGATCCACTTCGATGCTAATAAAGCCATCATCGTCTTTTTCATACGCGTTTAAAAGCTTTTGTGCCGCTAATTGAATATCGCTAATCGCAAGTGCTTCGTAAATCTCTTTAGCCGATTTGCCTTGGAGCTTTGCTTTATCTTCAGCGTATGCAGGTGAACCTAAAAAGGCGGCTTGAAAAATAGAGGGGTTACTCGTGGCAGCATTGACCACATTATTGGCGATCAACTCACCAAATTCACCCTCAAGAAAACTTCGCTCAACAAAATCGCACCATAACGAAAATTTCAGATCATTGTTATACATTGTTTGACTCTTTTAAATAAATTGGAGAAGATTTCGCATATCTTTCTCATCGATCACAATATTGGCAGCATTTTTCAAAATTGGCTTTGCGCAAAATGCCACTTTCTTCGCAGCACATTCAAACATCGAAATATCATTCGCGCCATCACCCACAGCAATGGTGTTTTCATAGTTTACATGTAAAAGATTTTGCAGACGTCTTAGCATATCACCTTTGGAAAACCCAAACATCATATCGCCCCCTACCAGTCCACTGAGGCGACCATCTCGTGCATGTAAAACATTCGCAAAATCCGCATCAAAATTTAAAATGGCTTTCGCAGGTGTCGTGGCAATACGAAACCCTCCGCTGAAAACAACAACCGTGTAACCTTTTGCTCTCAATCCTGCAATCGCCTCTTTCGCGCCATTCATCAACGGGAGCGAAGCACAAATCTCTTCCGCATCTTTGGCATTCATTCCTTTTAAAAGTCCCACGCGTGTCGTCAAACTCTCAAAAAAATCAAGCTCTCCACGCATAGCAGCTTCTGTAATGGTCGAAACTTCTTTTTCAACTCCATGCGCTTTGGCTAAAAAATCGATGGTTTCACCGTCCATAAGTGTTGAGTCAAAATCAAAAACACACAACTTCATCCAGACCGCTCCTTATTGCTATTAAAAGTTCTCATTATAGCAGTATCTTGCTTAGGCGATAAACCACTTTAGAACTTTCATGGTGCTAAAAATTGCAACAAAGAATTACCATCTTTTTCGACGTTTAAGTTATAATACGCCAAAGTTCACCCAAATGGATACAAAATGATTGAAAATTTTATTGAAAAACTCAGGCATGATAGCTTCTTGACGCTTGAAACAACACCGATGCATGAGCCAACGTTCGATCCCATTATCGATAAAATTGAAGCCCTTGGACTCAATGAAAAAGTCGATGGATTTAGCACGACAGATAACCCGCTCGCACGACTAAAATTCAATGCTCTATTTGGTGCGCTCAGCCTGCAAAATAGATTTGGGAAACCTGTTATTTCAACGATGAGTATGAGGGATCGTAATAAAGTGGCCTTACAATCAGATCTTTTAGGAGCCAATGCCTTTGATTTGCGTACTATTTTATGCCTTACGGGTGATCCGGCAAGTGCCAGTGACCAACCCGCAGTGAAAGGGGTTTTTGAAGGCAATAGTACCCTTCTTTTAGAGATCATTCAATGCTTTAATGCAGGCATTGACTACTCTGGCAAACCGTTTAAAACACAACCAAAACCTCTTTATCCTTTTTCAGTTTGTAATGCACATGCCAATACCCCTAAAAATTTAATGAAAAAAATTGCCACAAAAATCAACCATGGATCAGTCGGTATTATCACGCAGCCTGTTTACAGTGTTGAAAATGCCAAAATGCTTTTAGGATTACTCAAAGATGCTAAAACCGAAATCAACAAAGAGCAGAGCCAAACGCAACTCATTTTAGGCTTTTTCCCGATAGTCAAACTTCGCACTGCACAATTTTTAGCAGCCCATGTTCCAGGTATTCATGTCCCAACAGAGTGGATGGACAAACTAGCCCATGCTAAAAAAATCAGTGAAGAAGAAGAGAAAAAAGTGGGTTTTGAACTCTCTTTAAATGCCTTTTTGGAGCTTAAAAAAGTACATCCGAAGATTCATATTATGAGTGCAAATAATTTTGAATTGGTCGCAGATTTATTGAACTATTAAGTTTACATGTAAAGCGCCAAACCTTTTGATTTGGCGCTTTACATGTGTTTAGAAATCGCGTTTTAACAGCTGCTCTACTTTAAGAATCGTCAAGATGTTTTCATCACGCATGCCGATTCCATAGACCAACCCTTTTTCCGCATGAATTGTCTCAGGTGGTGGTCCAATACGACTACTTTTAATACGAATCGCTTCAGTGAGACGATCAATGACAAAGCCTGCCGTATTATCCACGCCTTTCATGACAATGTAACGGGTATCTTCCGTCACTTTTGCAGGGTCCATTTTGAACTTGCTTCTAAGATCAATTAACGGAATGACACTCCCTCTTAGATTAAAAACTCCTAAGATATACGTTGGCACGCTAGGGACTCTGGTGTATTCAATCGGTTTAATAATCTCTTGAATACTCAAAATTGGCACTGCGTACTCTTCTTGTCCTATAATAAACCCAACCAGTTGAATAACATCATCCTCTTTCTTGTGTGGCTCATCAACTTGTTGTTGCTGTTTTTGAAGAATTTGATTTAATTTATCGCTCATCGTGACTTCCCCACTTATAGTTTTATATTTTTACGTACCACGCTCTCAAGATATTCTGGAGAGTATGGTTTGGTGATGTATTCACTCATGCCTGATTCAACGCCTCTAAGCCTGTCTGATTTGGATGTACGTGATGTCACCGCAATGAGTGGAAGGTTTTTATACTTCGAGTATTTACGAATCTCACCCGCAAGTGTGTATCCATCCATTCGTGGCATCTCAATATCAATCAATACCGCATCGATGCTGTATTCAGCCGATTTAAGCATGTTAAGCGCTTCTTGTCCATTGCTGGCTTCAAGTACTTTAACACCAATAGGTTCCATCGATTTTTTCATGATATTACGATCCATTGCACTATCATCGACGGCTAAGACAATATAATCACTTGGTACCGTTTTAGTTTTTACAACCGCTTCTGCACTCGCGCGAATATCGACAGTGATCCCTTTAGCAAGGTTCATAAGGGCTGCAACATCGACGATCAATGTCACACGTCCATCGCCTCGAATGGTCGCACCTGCGATTCCTTCAATGCCTTGGAGGTAATCACCCAAAGATTTAATAACAATCTCTTCTTGACCCACCAGTGTATCAACCACAACGCCCAGTTTTGACTCAGCAAGCCCTATGACAACGACATACGTATGTTCGCCACCTTCATACACCTGTTTGACACCAAAAATGTCAGATAGTCGTACGAGAGAGAGTACTTCGTCACGAAGTCTTAGAACGTTTTTGCCTTCAATCGTATAAATCTCATCCAGTGGGATACGAACCGTCTCTAAAACAGATGCCAACGGAATCGCATAGTACTCTTCTTGAGCACCTACCAGTAAAGCTTGAATGATCGCTAAAGTCAAAGGAATTTTGAGCTTAATGACCGTTCCTTGTCCCACTTCACTATCGACATCAATGATACCATTGAGTTTTTCGATATTGGTTTTAACAACATCCATACCCACGCCACGACCTGAAACATTCGTGACCACTTTGGCAGTAGAGAGTGATGGTCTAAAGATCAATGCAAAGGCTTCTTTGTCGGTCATTGCATCGGCTTCACGCTCGGTAATCATACCTTTTTCAACTGCTTTTGAACGAAGAAGATCAGGATCAAGTCCCTTACCATCATCGGTAATCTCAATAACAATGTGATTTCCCTCATTGTACGCTTTAAGCTGAATGAGTCCCATCTCCGATTTACCCTGCGCTCGTCTGGTAGCACCATCTTCAATACCATGATCGCATGAGTTACGAATAATGTGAACCAATGGATCACCAATCTCTTCAACAATCGATTTATCAAGTTCTGTCTCTTCACCAGAGATTTCAAGCTCAATCTGTTTTCCAAGTTCACGAGAAAGATCTCGTACCATACGTGGAAATTTGTTAAAGACTTTCGCAATAGGAAGCATTCTGGTTTTCATAACCGCGATTTGAAGATCGGTGGTTACAAGCGAAATAGATGAAACCACTTGGTTAAGCTCTTCTAAGAACTTTTCACCTTCGTAGCGCTCTTCAACATCATCGTAGATTTTCAATAATCTATTTTTACCCAAAACCAACTCACCAATCAAGTTCATCAAGTGATCAAGTCGTTTAACCTCAACACGAATGGTTTGCTCCATGGCACTGGCTGACTCTTTTTTAGCAGGTGCATTTGCTCCAGCATCTGCTGTGGAAGCACGTTTTGCAGCAATAGGTTCAGCCGCTTTAGGAGTAACTTCCTCATCACTGTCTTTCAAACTCTCAAACGAAGGCGTAGGAACGGCTGCTGCTTTCGTAGCACTGCTGTTCTCTTTGCGTTTGCGATCTTCTTCTTTACGCATTTTTAAAAGACGCTCTATCTCGTCTTCAACTTCTTTATCGCTTAGTTTTGAGTAGTCTGTATTATCATCTTCTTCCGAACTCGGAACAGGTGATTCATCAACAGGCTCAGCAACAGCAACACTCGGTGCTGTTTCACCATTTGAAATAATGTCTAAACGACGGCAAATGTCTGTAATATCAATGCCCGCTGAAGTGTCATTGCCGCTGTCACGAATGGCATGAAGCAAACTTTTCATTAAATCAATGGACTCCAAAACAACATCCATGACCTCAGGCGTCAGTTTCAAATCACCATGGCGTGCTTTGTTAAGAACATCTTCCATATGATGTGTCAATCCTGTTAAAATATCAAAATTTAAAAAGGATGATGAGCCTTTGATCGTATGTGCGACCCTAAAAATACTATTGAGCAGTTCCAAATCATCAGGATTGGACTCAAGCTCCACTAAGTTTTGATCAAGTTGTTCAATAAGTTCGAACGCTTCAACCAAAAAATCTTCTAAAATTTCTTGAATATCTTCCATCGTTCTACCCCTATTGTGCTATTTTCACATGTGATTTGATGACTTTAGAGACTTCTTTATAAAAACTGCCTGCATCAAATTTTGTTAAGTAGGCTTCACCGCCCGCCTCTTTGCCCCTGATTTCACTAAAATGGTCGCTGATAGAAGAGTTAAAGACGATAGGAATATTTTTAAACCTTGCATCTTCTTTCACATTTGCAGCGAAATGAAATCCATCCATTTGTGGCATTTCAACATCACTAATGATAATTTTAACTTCATCATTAAGACGCTCGCCATAGGTTGCATACATCTCATTGAGTCGTTGCATACCTTCCATACCATCTTTTGCTTCAACCACACGCATACCCATTTTTTTAAGTGCATCGCTGACAAGCTTTCGCGCTGTCATACTGTCATCTAAAATAAGTGCTGTTCCATCGACTTTAGTGATTTGATCATCATCAAGATCCATCTTAGGTTGATAAATTCCCAGCGCTTGAACCACGCTCTCAAGATCTAAGATCAGAAGGACATCGTCATTTTCGATACGTGTTACACCTGTAATTTGACTCTTATCTAAAGAACCCATACCTGCAACAAACGATGCTGGCTCAATATCTTTCCAGCTGATTCGACGAATACGTTTGGCTTCATGAACCACAAATCCGATCAAAATGTCGCTAAACTCTGTAATAATAATACGTGGTTTAATCGATCCATCATCGGGTTCTTTAATGTTCATCCATTTCGCAAGATTCACAACAGGAATAACGATACCACGAAGATCAAAAATTCCTTCAATATAATCAGGAACCCCTGGAAGTTCTGTTAAATTAGGGATTTTGATGATCTCGCGCACTTTGGCAACGTTAACACCATAAATTCCCTCATAAACGCCGTTTTCTTCCTTTTTAAAAATTCGGAAGTCCACCAGCTCCATTTCATTAGAGCCTACTTTTAAAATACTTTCTTTAGCCATTGCAGCCCCTTAGTTGCTTGTGCGCAAATTCTGTCTCTGAAAAAGATTGTACACTAAAGCAACTTTGATTGCACGCAAAAGAAGGAAAATTTATATAATGCACGCCAGAGACCATGAACTCGACATCCTGATGGTAATGGCCCTCTGCAATAACGTCCACTTTTGGGTACAAATAGAGCTTGTGTTGTATTTGCGTTGCAAAATTTTCGATGGACTTACACAATCGTTTCGTACGTTGGTCATTTTGGATCTTTTTGGAGATAGCACCCTGCAGTAATTCATCAATTCTATTGAGTATGCTTAAGACACATTGATTGCGGATGATTTTTGTGTACGTACGATTGAGCAGGTTTCCATACTTATCGCCATGCAACAGTAAACAGCTTTTACCACTTGGAAGGGTACATTGCAGTGGTTGTTCTTGAAGCGGAATGACGTTTACATGTAAAAAAAGTTTGGAGAGGTTAAAGTCGTGGTTGCCTTCAAAGTAGTAGACTTCACAGCTTTTTCCGATCTCATCAATCAGATCAATATAGTGTTGGTACTGTTTAACACCGTGCACTACACTGCCGACTAAAAGGTCGAACATGTCGCCCATTAAGAAGAGTTGGGGTGGAGGATTTTGTTTTACATGTAAAAGGAAATCAAAAAAGAAAGAGCGCTCGTCTGAGTCATGGGCATCAGCAATAAAAAGCGCTCCTTCTTGGATGATAAGATTAGGGGACATAGGCAATAATAGGGATTCCTGCGGACTCTTCAAAGCCGCACATTAAATTGGCATTCACCACCGCTTGGGCTGAAGCGCCACGTAAAAGATTGTCGATGCTCGATGAGACAAAAAGAGATTTGCCTTTTTGACTGACGAAAATATCGCAAAAATTGGTTCCCGCAGTTGATTTAATATCCACAGGTACTTCGCGAATACGCACAAAACGCTCATTTTGATAAAAAGAGTGAAGCACCGCTTTTGCGTCAATCACATCATTGGTCTGAAGATAAGCACTCACAAGCATGCCACGACTCACTGGAAGCAAGTGAGGTACAAAGTTCACCTCAAACGGATGACCACTTACCAGACGGAGTTTTTCAGCAATCTCGGGCTCATGGCGATGTTTAAGAGGATTGTACGCAAAGATATTTTCATTGATACTGACAAAATGGGCTGTGGTACTTGGTTTTTTACCTGCACCTGAGACACCGCTTTTCGCATCAATAAAAATGGGCGCTTCTTTATTGAGGTAGCTCAAAAATGGCACAATACCTAAAATCGAAGCCGTTGGATAACATCCTGGGTTGGCAATTAAATTTGCCTCTTTTATTTTAGAACGATTGATCTCAGGAAGTCCGTAAACAGCCTCTTTTAAGTGCTCTTTATCTTCATGCTCGCAGTAATGTTTTTCATACGCTTCAAGCTCCAAACGGTAGTCTGCGGAGAGATCCACCACTTTTACATGTAAATCCAAAAGCTCCTTTGCAAACCCCATCGCTGCTTTGTGTGGAAGTGCTAAAAAAGCGAGTTTGGCATGTTTGGCAACAGCAGAAGCATCTGCCTTTAAAACCTCTTGCTCAAAAACACCCAGTAGACTTGGGTGCAATTCGCTGGCGTTTATGCCACCTTCTGTGGTCGCAATATAGGTCAGGTTAAAATGGGGATGGTTGATCAAAATTTTAATCAACTCTAATCCTGTATAACCGCTTGCTCCAATGATGGCTACGTCTATTTTTGACATTTTATCCCTCGAAATTAATCTCACGGTATGCGACTTCTAAAACCTCATACACTTGTTTGCCTGAAGGCAATTTTATCGTTACCTCATCACCCTCGCCTCGTCCCATTAGCTGAATCGCTAAAGGAGAATAGTATGAAATGAGCCCACGGTCGGGGTTACTCTCCGTACTTCCAACAATAGTATACGTTACCTCTTCGTTGGTTGCTAAGTTTTCAAGCATAATCGTCGAACCAAAACGTATTTTCTCATGCTCATATAACGTTGGATCAATCACTTGCGCACGCGAAACAAGATCACTGAGTTCGCCAACGCGTCCATCAATAAATGCCAAACGCTCTTTGGCTGCGTGGTACTCCGCATTCTCTTTTAAATCGCCGTGGCTTCTTGCAATATCAAGCTCAATAACCGTTTCAGGTCGTTGCTTCTTTTTAAGATCATTCAGTTCATTCATTAATTTTTTGTAACCGTATTCGGTCATAGGTTCTTTTGCATTGCTCATTCTTTACTCCTTGTATCTTCCATTATACCTTCATTATGCTTATCATTGCCTCTTGGCTCCCATGCCCCAATATCTTCCTTAGCTCTGTGATACGGCTAAAAAATGCTTCTCTGTCCACACTTTCATACGCCTCAAACAAACTTTGAGCATAGACTTCTTCTTGCAATAATTCAACATGCAATGGCTCTTTGTTTTCAAAATCGAAAATGATGTTGGCAAGTCCCACATGTTTAAGCTTCACAAACTGCTTTGCAATCCAATAATCGAGCGCTTTGGCTTTATACGCCAAGACAAACGGAACCCCCACAAGGGCAGCTTCAAGTGTCGCCGTTCCTGAACAGACAAACGCAAATTCACTTCGCTCCAATGCCTCATACGTATTACGACAGATCTTAAAGTCATGGATATCACCATAAATCTCCGCAATTTCACGGTAATCATAATGTGCAGGAATCACCAAGAGCTTCTCTTTGCCTTCGATTTTAGAAGCAAGTTCTTTGTAAATGGGAAAAAGACTGCGAATCTCACTCTTACGACTTCCTGGGAAAAAAGCAACAACGCCCGTCTCTTCGTAGCGCAATTTAAACAAAGGAATCTCATCGAGCAAAGGATTGCCCACATACACGGCTTTGGTGTAAAACTGCTGTTCAAATGGAAAAATGGAGGCTAAAACAGTGCAGTATTTCTCCATCGCTTCCACACGTTTGGGTTTCCATGCCCACACTTTTGGCAAAATATAATAAATGATTTCAACATTGGGATTGATCGTTTTAATGGCTTTAGCCAGTGGTAAATTAAACGCTGGTGAGTCGATAAGCAGAACTTTGTCCACAAAAAAACTCATACGCGCCATCATTTTGATCGCCTTTTTGGCTTTGCGAATTTTGGGTAATGCATCTAAAAAACCCATGATCGAAAAAGCACGACTGGGCATCAAAGGTTTTCCAAAGCGCTCATCAAAAATGCCGTAAATTTCACACTCTTCCAGTGCGTTTAAAATAGGTTCTAAATGTAAATTGGCAGACGGCTCTAGGGCGGAGACAAGTAATTTCAAAATGGTACCTTTTATAGTTGGTTATCAAAAAAGTCTATTCTTTAAAACGAAGTCTATACAAAAATCTCTTAAAAATGTAAGCCCATTTCGTTATAATGTAAATAAAAAATAGGCATTTCAATGAAACGTATTTTAATTACCAATGATGATGGCTTTGAAAGTCCTGGACTTCATGCACTCGCTCGCGCACTTCGCCCTTTAGGACAAGTGACCATCGTAGCACCTACTTCTGAAAAATCTGCTTGCGGACATTCACTCACGCTCACACGTCCCCTTCGCTTTGTTGCGATTGGAGATGATTTTTACAAACTCGATGATGGCACGCCAACAGACTGCATTTACCTCTCTTTAAATGCTCTTTTTGAGGGAGAGTCAAAACCAGATTTGATCGTAAGTGGCATCAACAAAGGCTCAAATTTGGGTGAAGACATCACCTACAGTGGCACAGCGAGTGCGGCAATGGAAGCAGCCCTTCATGGTATTCCATCCATCGCTATCTCGCAAGTTTATACCGGTGGTCCTCAAAACATTGAACTCACCCATGGCTATGATCTTGCTGAGCAAACCGTGTACGACCTTGCCAAACGTATTTTAGATGGCACATTTCCTCTTGCAGAACGTCGCTTTTTAAATGTCAATATCCCAGCCCTCAAACCCGAAGAGTGCAAAGGCTACAAAATCACCCGTGCAGGGTACCGAATGTACGGCAACGATGCGCATCTGCACCGTAACCCACGCGGTGAAGAGTACTACTGGCTTGGGGTTCATACGCTTGAGTGGAAAAAAGGCGAAAGAGATGACTGTGATCTCAGCGCTATTGATGAGGGTTATGTCTCCATCACGCCGATTAAACTCGATATGACAGCACACGATGAAATTGAAATGTTAAAGGAATGGATAAAATAATGGAAGATCGTTACTCTCGTGTTAGACGTGTTTTTGGCGAAGACTTTGAAAAACTGCAACATGCAAAAATACTTCTTTTAGGCATTGGCGGTGTCGGAAGTCCGTGTTTAGATGCCTTGTACCGCACAGGTGTGAGTGACATCACCATCGTTGATTTCGATACCTACGATGTGACGAATCAAAACAGACAACTAGGCTCTGAAGCAGTCGGCGAAGTCAAAGTCTTGCACATGGCAAGCCTCTATAAAGGTGTAACACCGATTGTGGCAAAAGTCACCCCTGAATGGGTTGAGAGTTTTGACTTTGAACCTTACGACATTGTCATTGATGCTATTGATGATATGGAAGCAAAAATCGCCGTGGCACACAAAGCCCATACCAAACTACTAAGTTCCGCAGGTGGTGCGAAAAAAATCGATCCTACCAAAATTCACTATGCCCCTATTTGGGACACGTATGGCGATATGCTGGCTAAAGGTTTTAGAGATGGGCTTAAAAAGACAGGTTTTCAAGGCACATTTTTAACGGTGTTCTCCGATGAAAAACCGATTTGTAAAGAGATGGGAAGTTTGATGTGTGTGACGGCTTCGTTCGGTTTGACGCTTGCTTCGCTGGCAATTCGGAAGATTACGGGGAAGATGTAGGCTTTACATGTAAAGCAAAAAACGACTATTTTAATTGAGAGGAGAATTATGAAATTTATATTTTTAACTTTAATGTATCTATTTATTGGATTTACATTTTCAGTAGCAAATGATTTTGATAAAAACTTCAAAGAACGACAAGAAGAATTTGATAAAAACTTTGAAACAAGGCGAGAAGCCTTTGAAAAAGATTTTCAAACTAGCAAAGATAAGTTTAATAAAGATTTTAATAATTTTACACAAATTTCCATTGGTGCATTTATTTTAATACTCTCTTTTATAGGAGTAATCATCTATATAAGTTTCAAAAAACGAAAAGAAATATATAAACTACCAACTGTAAAACAATATTTAGAACAGTATCCAGATTGTCATACACAACAAGGTATAAAATGTTCATATTGTAGTTCAAGATCGATAAAAAATTGGGGGCATACCTCTGCTAATGATAGCTTACGGCTACATATATGTAATTCTTGTGGTAAAAAACTCTATTATTCAGAACTTTGACACTTCCATAAATTAAAAGAGGCAATTTATAATGTAGCCTCTTCCATCGCCATCATCAAAAACCCTGTAAATCCAGCATTGTCATTAGGACTTATCTTCTGACTGACTTTTGTTCTCATACCTTCTAAGACTTTTGTATACTGGACATAAAATTCATAACTTGGTCGTGGCTTATAGACTAAACCTTCTATCTCAAAAAATGTGATGATATTTTTGGTGGTTGTAGGCTTGATGAAAAACTCTTTATCTCTGTAAAAATAATAAGGAATAAGCGTTACGATAGACCATTTTGCCAAACTATAAAACGAGAGCACCTCTACCAACGTCTCAAATCCCTCTTTTTTGTCACCATAAAGCAGTTCATACAGACCAATAGCGAACATATCTCTTCGCTCCATGCGCATCGTCTTAATCATATCTCTTACTTTTGGTTTTTCAAAGAGTGATATGAGGGTTGATTTTGAAACGATTTTGGTGAAATTTTCGCAGATGAGCTCAGGCTGTGTGAAGTTCTCTTTGGCAAATAGCTCACGGACTTGCTCGCCGATTTTGGCGGTATTGTGTCTTTTGATGATGGGCAAAAGTGCTGCATCTTCAAAGCCTTCTGGATAAAGTTCAAAAAAGTAGGCTTCTGCCTCTTGGAGTTTTAGCAGGTTCATTACCGTAATTTCCTCATTTTTCTTTTTCCAAGTTTGTAAATGCTTGAGGGTTTATCTTCGAAAAAACCTTTACATGTAAAAAGTATGATATCGGCTTTTTGAAGGGCATAAACTTCATCAAAGCCTTTACCACTAGGATTGGATGAAGTGGAATAGCTCCATGTGAGTTTTTTCAAAAACTGCAAATGTTCTTCATCTTTAACCACACGAATCGCTAATCCACAGGGATAGACAAAGGTTGTTTTTTGGGCTTTTCGAACACGGTTTTTATGGCGTTTGGGGATTCTTGTAAATGAACGAAGGGTATTGAGTGAATCTACACTGATGAGAAAAGGTTTGCCTTGTGGGCGATTTTTTGTGCGAACAAGCGCTTCAGAATTTTGGGAGAGGAACCCCACCGTTGTCTCTGTTTGCGCGAGATAAACAAGGTCGGGGTTCATGGTTTTTTTAGTTTAAATAGTCTTGTAATGCACGTGGCTCAAGGGCGCTTTTGTCTTGAATGTACTCAATCGCCGTTGTTGCAGCAGATGCCGCAGAAACGGTGGTAAAGTAAGGGATTTTAAAGCGAAGCACAGCTTGGCGAATTTTCTTCGCATCGTCTTTGCTTGATTTATTATCGCTCGTGTTAATCACAAGAGCGATGTCACCATTTTTGAGTTTATCTTCGATATTTGGGCGACCCTCAGAGATTTTATAGACAAACTCTGCATTGACACCTGCTTCTTGAAGGGCTTTGTGTGTTCCACCCGTTGCGATGACTTTAAAGCCAAGCGCTTCAAATTTTGTCCCGATCTCTTTGGCAAACGATTTGTCGATGTCGACTAACGAGATAAAGACAGAACCACTTTTAGGAAGCACGTTAGCCGAAGCGATTTGGCTTTTGGCAAACGATGCTGGGAAGTTTTTACTAATGCCCATAACTTCACCGGTCGATTTCATCTCAGGGCCTAAGATAAGATCTGCACCTTGAAGTTTATTGAATGGGAAGACCGCTTCTTTAACCGCAACATGGTCGAATTTTTTAGGTTTCAAGATGCCATTGCCTTCGCGAACAACGTCAAATTTGTCGTAAAAGGAAAGCGCTTCTCTAAGGTTTCCTTGATACATAACACGTGTTGCAACTTTTGCCATTGGAATACCGGTCGCTTTGCTGACAAAAGGGACAGTACGACTCGCACGTGGGTTAACTTCGATCATATAAACGTCATCTTGATAGATCGCGTATTGAATGTTCATGAGTCCTACAACGCCAAGGTTAAGGGCAATTTGTTTGGTTTGTGACTCTATTTTAGTAAGAAGTTCATCGCTCAAAGAGATAGAAGGGAGTGAACATGCGCTATCGCCGCTGTGAATTCCAGCCTCTTCGATGTGTTGCATAATGCCACCGATGTAAACCTCTTTACCATCACAGATGGCATCGACATCGACTTCAATGGCGCGATCTAAAAATTGGTCAATCAGTACCGGTGAATTATGGCTTACACTCACGGCTTCATTCATATAGGTACGAAGTTCGCTCTCATTGTAAACGATACGCATCGCACGTCCACCTAGAACGTAGCTTGGTCGAACGAGTACAGGATAGCCAATCTCTTTCGCCTTCTCAATCGCCTCTTCTTCACTCGTTGCGGTTGCATTGTTGGGTTGTTTGATGTTATTTTCAGTGATAAATTTTGAGAATTTTTCTCTATCTTCGGCCATGTCAATCACACGTGCCGTTGTTCCGATGATTTTCGCACCCATAACGGTGAGTTTTTTCGCTAACTTGAGCGGTGTTTGACCACCAAAATGAACAATAACACCATCTGGATTCTCTTTTTCAACCACGCTTCGAACATGTTCAAAATCAATCGGTTCAAAGTAGAGAATGTCGCTGGTATCGTAGTCTGTTGAAACCGTTTCTGGATTACAGTTATACATAATGGTTTTAACACCTAGGTCATTTAGCGCATATGCCGCATGAACACAACAGTAGTCAAACTCAATTCCTTGACCAATTCTGTTCGGTCCTCCACCGATAATCATCACTTTTTTCTGAGTATCTTCTTCTTTTACATGTAAAGGAAGCTTGGTCACATTGGTGGTTGAATAAAGGTACGGCGTAAGCGCTTTAAACTCCGCTGCACACGTATCGACTTCATTGTATTCAAAGTCAATGCCCAGCTTATTACGGGCAAAATAGATATCATTGGTGGTGAGCTCTAAGTTGTCCTCTTTGTTGATAAGTTTTGCGATCATCTTGTCAGAAAAGCCCATCGTTTTAGCTTGGCGTAACAGTTTTTCATCGTTAAGAATAAACATATCAATCTTTGTTTCAAAATCAATAATCTCTTTAATTTGACCTAAAAACCATGGATCAATTTTACTTAAATTAAACACCTCTTCAACGCTATAACCTCTACGGAATGCTTCACCCACATAAAGAACTCTATCGGCATTCGGTCTTCTGATCTCATTTTTGAGTTTATCTTCTTCCACTTTAAGGCTTTCAAATCCACTTAAATTGGTTTCAAGTGAACAGAGTGCTTTTTGGAAAGACTCTTTAAATGTTCGACCAATCGCCATAACTTCACCCACACTCTTCATCGAAGTAGTCAGCGTAGAATCCGCCAATGGGAATTTTTCAAAGGTAAAACGAGGAATTTTAGTGACGATGTAGTCAATAACAGGCTCAAAACTTGCCGCCGTTCCTGTAATGTCATTTTTAATCTCATCCAGTGTAAAGCCAACTGCTAAAAGCGTTGCAACTTTAGCAATTGGATACCCAGTCGCTTTAGAAGCAAGCGCAGAACTACGACTTACACGAGGGTTCATCTCAATAACGGTCATGCGACCTGTTTCTGGACAGATTGAAAATTGTACGTTACTACCACCGGTATCCACGCCGATTTCACGAAGAATTGCAAACGAAGCATTACGCATACGTTGGTACTCTTTATCGGTCAAGGTAAGCGCTGGAGCAATCGTAATGGAATCTCCGGTATGAACACCCATTGGGTCAAAGTTTTCGATGGAGCAAACAATGATGCAGTTATCGGCATGATCGCGAATGACTTCCATCTCATACTCTTTCCAACCAAGAAGTGACTCTTCAATCAAAATCTCATTAATCGGACTCGCATCAAGTCCTGCCATCGCAAGCTCTTTAAACTCATCAATGTTATAGGCAACACCACTACCGCCACCTGCTAAGGTGTAAGATGCACGAATAATGAGAGGAAAACCAATTTTTTCCGCGGCAACATACGCCTCTTCTAAATTGTAAGCGTAAGCACTAATCGGTAAATCCATACCGATTTTAATCATCGCCTCTTTAAACGCTTGTCTATCTTCACCTTTTTTAATGGCTTCAGGATTGGCACCTAAAAATATAATATTTTTGAGCATCCCTTTTTCATGCATTGTCATCGCAACATTGAGCGCCGTTTGTCCACCCATCGTTGGGAGAATCGCATCAACACTCTCTTTTTCGATAATGCGTTCAATCACTTCAGGTGTAATCGGTTCAATATAGGTGCGATCTGCAAATTCAGGGTCTGTCATAATCGTTGCTGGATTGGAGTTGACAAGAACAACTCTGTATCCGAGCTCTTTTAAAGTTTTTGCTGCTTGGGTTCCTGAATAGTCAAATTCACATGCCTGTCCGATAACAATAGGACCTGATCCGATTAATAGTATGGTTTTAATATCTTGACGTTTTGGCATCTCTTTCCTTTATTCTACATGTAGTGTTCAACCCAATGCCTCAAAGGCAGTGGATTCAAGACTAATTTTGCATAATGACATGCATATACGCTGGCACATGCGACGCTGCATAAGGTTTGACGACCACCGTTTTTGAAGATTCTTCATCAATCACTTCGGTCACTACACCCACCTTGATTCCCTCGAAAAATATTTTATCGAGGCCACTCGTAATCACTTCATCACCCACTTGAGGCTGCAACCATTGGGAGATGTATTTGACTAGCACCTCTTTGTTATTGCCTTGAGCAAGTCCTTGCATCTTTTGATTTCCCACGTAAACCGCAAAAATTGCTTTAGGATCACTCAAAAGCAGTCCTTGAGGATGACCGTCATTGGAAACAACGATGCCCGCTGCGTACCCTTGTTGCAATAAGCCATAAATCTTGCTTTGATTAAATTCATCAAATTTCAACCAGACTTTGCCATAATCATTAAGATTGGTATAACCAATGGATTGAACCATTTTCACATGAGGATAATACCCCGTGCTATTGTGTTCTTTAAGCATATCGTTTAGTTTACTTGCAAAAGCAATCGAAAGAACGGCTGATTTTTGCAGTGTTTGATTTTCAGTTCTGAGTCGCTGAATCTCTTCTTGTTGAGAGAGATGCTCATCGATCTTTTCTTGAATTTTTGTTTTCATATCACCATAGTAGGCAAGTATTTTTGTATTGACTCCACCTATGATGTGCCTTGCATCTGTGCTGTATCGAAACGATACAAACACAAAGATGCAAAGCAAAATAATGATTTTAAATTTACTCATTCGACAATTGTTGTAAAAGTTCAATCTCTTCGAGTGCTTTTCCTGTACCTTTTGCAACCGCTAAAAGTGGCTCATCTGCAACAAAAACAGGCAACTTCACGATGTCTGAGAGGTATTTATCAAATCCACGAATTAAAGCACCACCACCCGTTAAGACAACACCGTTTTCAACGATATCACCCGCAAGATCAGGAGGCATCACTTCAAGCACATCTTTAAGGGCATCAGCAATCTCTTTTAGGGGTTCTTTAATCGCGTCACGTACATCTTCACTGGTGAGCTCAATACGGCTTAAAAGACCGCTGACTTGGTCACGACCTTTAACCATCATAGAGATAGGCTCGTCCATAGGAACCGCTGTACCGATAGCGATTTTGATCTCTTCACCGGTTCGCTCACCTATGAGAAGGTTGTATTTTTTCTTAACATAATCGACAATGGCCATATCAATCTTATCGCCCGCAACACGGATCGATTTACTGATAACTAAACCACCCAATGATACCACACCGATTTCAGTGGTACCACCACCGATGTCTACCACTAAACTTCCTTGTGGTTCACGAACAGGAAGTCCTGCACCAATGGCTGCTGCCATAGGCTCTTCAATCAAGAAAACTTCACGTGCCCCAGCACTCATTGCTGACTCACGTACCGCTTTACGCTCAACTTGTGTCAAACCATACGGAACACAGATAATAATGCGTGGACGTAAAAAGCTTTTTCTTCTGTGTGCTTTTTCAATAAAGTAACGAATCATCTTTTCTGTCATATCAAAATCAGCAATAACACCATCACGCATTGGACGAATCGCCTCAATGTCACCCGGTGTTTTTCCCACCATATTTTTTGCTTCTTTACCTACCGCTAGGATATTTTGTTTACCATAACGGTTGCGTTGTACGGCAACAACGGAAGGCTCATTGATAATAATACCTTTACCTTTGACCAATACCAACGTATTGGCTGTTCCAAGGTCGATACTCATATCACTTGAGAAAAATCCTATTATCTTGTCTAAAATCATCTCTCTAATCCTTTTTTACGCACTTTTTTTATCTTTTTTGATATAAAGTGGTTTTTCACCTTTAGTAACCACATCTTTCGTAATCACGACTTCATACCCACTCAGTTCTGGAAGTTCATACATCACATCAACCATAATGTCCTCTATAATACTTCGAAGACCACGTGCTCCCGTCTTTCGTTTGATCGCACGTTCTGCTACTGAATCAAGCGCTTCTTTTTCAAAAGAGAGCTCAACATTATCAATAGCAAAGAGTTTTTTATACTGTTTATAAATCGCATTTTTAGGTTCAGTCAAAATACGTACCATATCTTCTTGCGTAATTGGTGAAAGTTTTGCAGTTACATGTAAACGTCCAATAAGCTCTGGAATCAAACCATAATGAACTAAATCATCCGGTTCTGCAAGATCAAAAAGTCCAGCATCTTGGCTTTTGGTACGTTTCTCTTGCTCAAAACCAAGTACATTTTTACCGATACGACGTTTGATGATCTCTTCCAAGCCATCAAAAGCACCCGCACAAACAAATAGAATATTGGTGGTATCAATTTGAATAAAATCTTGATTAGGGTGCTTACGTCCACCTTTAGGTGGAATGTTGACGACACTACCCTCAATAATTTTGAGCAATGCTTGTTGAACGCCCTCACCCGAAACATCTCTGGTGATGGAGCGGTTTTCACTCATACGCGCAATTTTATCGATCTCATCAATAAAAACAATACCTTGCTCTGCTTTTTTAATATCGCCATTGGCACATTGAAGAAGCTTTGTAAGAATATTTTCGACATCTTCTCCCACGTAACCCGCTTCCGTTAAACTGGTCGCGTCGCAAATAGCAATAGGCACATCTAAAAAGCGTGCCAATGTCTGTGCCATCAATGTTTTACCACTACCGGTTGGTCCAATCAATAAAATATTGGATTTAGAAATTTCGGTATCGTCGGCAATGGTACTTTGTTTAAAAATTCTCTTATAGTGGTTATAAACGCCTACTGAAAAGATTTTCTTCGCTTGGTCTTGTCCAATAACAAAATCATCGAGTACTTTTTTTAACTCTTTTGGAGCTAAAAGCTCTTGATCAAAAGATTCTTCACTGCTGCTCACGGAAGGCTCTGGGATTTCTCCAAAAAATATTTTATGGGCAGAAATAACACAATGCTCGCAGATAAAAACATCATCACCTGCAATCAAACGTGTGTCACTACTCTCTTTCGTGCCACAAAAACTACACTCTCTATTGACCATTATTTTTCCTCTCAAATGGAATGCCACGTGTGGACTCCATAATAAAATTGCACATTTGTTGAACATGAACATTAGGCTGTTCTTCTAACAATTTTGCAGCTTGTGTTTGTAACGGTTGACCCGACTCAAATAATTCACGGTAAGCACTTCTAAGCGCATCGATGTCTTGGCGATCCAGATGACGGCGAAGTCCTGTCAAATTCAGCCCTCGTAAAACCGCGCGATTGCCTTCGGCTAAACAAAACGGAGGAACATCTTGCGAAAGTGCCGCCGCTCCAGCAATCATCGCGTAACTGCCAATTTTAACAAATTGATGTACGGGAGTCATTCCACCCACGACAACATAATTTCCCATCTCGACATGCCCCGCTATGGTTGCAGCATTGGCCAAAATACAGTGATTGCCAATAATAACATCGTGCCCTAAATGCACATAGCCCATAAACAAGTTATGATCCCCGATGACCGTTTTTCCACCACCGCCAAGGGTTCCTGGATTGAACAAGGTAAATTCACGAATTTTATTGTAATCACCAATAATCAGCTCAACATCTTCACCTGCGTATTTAAGATCTTGTGGAATAGAACCTAAAACGGCATGCGAAAAAATCTCATTGTACTTACCAATCGTTGTATTACCAAAAATATGAGTACTTGGAGCAATTTTTGTCCCTTGTCCAATTTTGGTTTGACTTGAAATAAAACAAAAAGCTCCGATTTCAACATCAGGTCCAATAATGGCACCCTCTTCAATAATGGCATGGGGAGATATCAAACTCATGAGAACCGCCTATTTATCAACGATCATGGCTTTAAGTTCAGCCTCGCTCATCAGTACATCACCCACATACGCCTTACCTGCTAAAACCCAAATAGAACCTTTATGCTTCACGACATTCATATGATATTCCAACTTATCGCCAGGGCGAACGGGGGCTCGAAACTTAGCACCATCAATACTCATAAAATAAACTACCTTTTGAGCAGCCTCTTCATTGGTCATATTCATACTTTTAAATGCTAGCACGCCGCCAGCTTGCGCCATGCCCTCTAAAATCATAACACCAGGATAGATGGGATGACCAGGGAAATGCCCCTGAAAAATTTGTTCACCAATGGTCACATTTTTATACGCCTTGATCGATTGTTCTGGAATAAGCTCCTCAACACGATCAATCAATAAAAAAGGGTAACGATGGGGAAGTATTTTTTGAATTTCTATAACATCTATCATTCTTGAAACCTTATCAATGAAAATTCTAATATTTTAGCTAATTAATACTAAATTTTCTCTAATGTCATGGTAGGTTTTGCTTTGGATAAAGAGTTCGTAGGTCTCTATTTTAACCTCATCCAGTACAATAAGAGGGGATAATGAAGCACCTAAAGAGTTCATAACGCTGTTTCGAACTCTCATTTCAATTTCAATCGTTGGGGGGTTTTGGAGCAGTGCTTTAAGCGTTTTATACTGCGTGTTGGCTAATGCATTAAACGTTTCAAGCGCCATAAATCGCGCCTCTTCTTTACTGAAAAAGCCAATTCCGTCATTGATAAATTCTATCGTTGCTTTCACGCGCTCTTTTTTACATGTAGAATAATAAAGCAGATAACTTGGAATAATCTCTTTGTTACTATTTTTCACCCATGCACGAAACAATCTGTAATTTAAAAACTTTTCACGTACCAGTTTAAAAGGAGATTTTTGTGCTTCAAGTGCCATGACTTTTTCATATAAAACGATACGTTCTTCAATGGAAGAAGGGAGTATTTGAGGTCTTAAAGGAGAGCTTAATTCATCTGCCCATCGTTGTTGTTGCTCCCTTTGGACACTCAGGGCAAAAATGCACCCACAATAATCTTGATGGTATAACATGGCCTCTTTGGCGAGGGCAAACTGTTCTTGTGTACCGCCCGCTTTGCGAAAATCAGGTGCTACGATTTCAAGCTGGTACTGATCGGCAATCGCTCGGAGTGCTTTTTCTAACTGTTCAAGTGATTTTTTAGGACTTGTTAGTAATGTGGTTGTTATGACTTTTTCACCGAGTTCCAGTGCTTTTTGTGCAGTGGCTTCTAACCTGTTATCAAAACAGACGTGACAACGTTTGCCTTTTTCTGGTTCACGCTCCAAGCCTCGAACTGCCTCGATCCACCCTTCGTAATTGTACACGCCTTCATGCAAGGTAATCCCCAGTTTAGCACAGCTACGTTTCACATCTAAAAGTCTGAGTTCATACTCGCTAAAGGGGTGAATATTGGGGTCGTAAAAAAAGCCAACGAGTCTCTCTTTAGGATAAGATTGTTGTAACTTTTGTAAAAAAAAATGGCTATCAACAGAGCAGCAAATATGAACAAGCATGAGATTTCTTTATAAGGTGTAAATTTCTTTAAAGTATAACATAGGTAATATATAACCAATCTAACCTCATAAAACTAATACTGTTTTAAATGGAACTTTCCTATTTTTGTGTATAATGGAAAAGTGCTACGAAGGAGTATCGAATGCTAAGAAGATGTCTAAAAAATGTACTGTTTTGGTTGATTTTTCTTCCTCTACTCTATACGCTAAGCGGCTTTATCATCCTTCCTTGGTGGGCACGTACACAACTCCCTACAATGATACAAGAGAAACTGAACCTTTCGATTTCGATTGAAAAAGTGCTCTTTAACCCTTTTACATTTGAATTACATGTAAACAATTTTGCACTCCATGATACAAATGGAAGTAACATCGCATCATTAGAGCATCTGTATGTTAATTATGAGCCAACATTCTTATTCAAAAAAGAATTTTTCATCAAATCATTGCTTGTCGATAAACCTTTTGTCGATCTCAAAATTGACGCTACGGGGAGACTAACCCTGCTCAATCTTTTTCCAAACAGTCCGTCAAGCGAAAGTAATGTAACATCCGACACGACTCTTGTCATGCCTTTTATCATTGAACATGTTGAAGTCCAAAATGCCAAAACGACCTTTAGCGATGAGCGACCCCGTGAGCCTTTTAAACTTGAAATAGGGCCCATGAATTACGCCGTCAACAATCTTAGTTTTTATAAAGATGATCTCAGTATTCACGCCCTAAAAGTCATGTTGCAAAATGAAGAAAAGATAACGCTTGCAAGCAGTGCTTCTTTTGAACCGCTCAAATTTTATGGCGAGCTCAATATTGTAAACCTTCCCCTTTCAAATTTTTGGCGATACGCACTACCAACTATGCCAGCGACGCTCACCCAAGGAGAGTTGACCCTTAGAGTTCCTTTTTTAATTGACCTGAGCAAAGAAAAACCACAGGTTTCTTTAGAAAAAGCTTCTGCTTCTTTGGACAATATTCGCTTTATGGACAATAATAAAACCGTTATCGAAGTACCTTCTCTGAGCCTTGAAACGATTGATTTTGACTTGCAGACATCCACGATTAATGTCGAGAAAGCTACGATTGCCAAACCTTTTGTAGACCTGCAACTGGAAAAAGAGTATGCACTGAATTTAGTACGTCTGTTTACCCCTATCACTACATCAACGCAACCAAAAGTCCAGACTGACACACAACAAGAAGCGCCTACAAGTGCATGGAAATTTGCGCTTAAAACCTTGGAAGTGAATGAAGCAACCATCGATGTACGCGATCAAAATGTCAAAAATGCTCCCACACGATTTGCCCCACTGAAACTAACGGTTCACAATATCACGCACGATAGAAGCAATGCTATTGCTTATGATTTTAACAGTACGATCGATACAACGGCTTCTTTACAGTTAAAAGGAACCTTTATTCCTGCAACAACGTTACTTGAGATGGCGATGAATGCGAAGGCTCTCTCTTTAGAAAAAGCGCAACCTTATATAAGCTCTTTCACCACAACGTTAATTCAAGATGGAGCATTATCGCTCAATTCAAAACTCACCGCTTCTTTTAATCAGCCCCTAATGTTTAAAATTGAAGGGGATGCAACCATTGCTAAATTTTCACTTGCCGATAAATTAAAAAACTCCCTTGTTGCGTGGGAAACGCTTGATGTCACAAATTTAGCATACACTCTTGATCCCGCAACACTCAGCATTCAAACGATCATGCTGGATAAACCTTATATCAACCTCGATATAAAAAAAGATGGAACAACCAACTTTTCCAATCTCTTAACACCATCAGCACCGCAGGCAAAAACGCCAGCCAAAACGCAAAAAGCATCACATGCACACGATGATGCTATGTCGATTTATATTGGCAATATCGGCCTTAAGAGAGGAACGACCCATTTCAAAGATGCTTCACTACTGCTTCCCTTTGCCACCTTTGCAGATCGACTCAATGGATCCATGTCAACCCTTGACACCAAAAACACGAAGCCTTCACTCCTTAAACTTGAAGGAAAAGTTGATAAATATGGCTATGCCAAAATTGATGGATCTGTTTTACCTTTTGATTTTAAAAACAGAGCTATTCTCAAAATTCTCTTTAAAAACATCGATATGCCGTCCCTCTCACCGTATACAGGTAAATTTATAGGGTACGCCATCAAAGAGGGAAAACTCTCAATGGATCTAAACTATAAGATTCAAAAAGGGTTAATGGAAGGTGCGAATAAAATCAATTTGGACTCACTCACCCTTGGTGATAAAATCGAAAGTAAAGATGCCCCCAATCTTCCATTAGGACTTGCTATCGCTATTTTGAAAGATTCCAAAGGACAAATCGACATTGACCTGCCTGTGAGTGGAGACCTTAACGACCCAGAATTTCGCTACGGAAGCATTGTATGGAAAGCGATTGGAAACCTCATCGGTAGTATTGCGACCTCTCCTTTTAAACTCTTAGGCTCTATCCTGGGAATTGAAACGGAAAATCTTAAAAGTATTGATTTTGCTGCGGGTGAATATGCGCTCATTGACTCTGAAGAGGAGAAAATGGAGCAGTACCGTCTGATTTTAGAAAAAAGAGCTGAACTTAAACTCATCATTACCCCAAGTTACAATGAAGCACTTGATACAAAACTCCTTCAAGAGCAAAATGTCACAGCACAAATTGAAGCACTGATCCCTAAAAAAAGTAAAGAGAATGATAGTTATAGTAAGGCGATCAAAAAACTTTTCATTCAAAAATACTCTGATGATGCGTACAGTAAACTACTCAAAAGCTACAAAGCAGAGAATTTAGACATTGGAGCTATGAACGATCACTTCGTTGCTAAGATTGCAGAAGGCATTACCATTGCGCCAGAAGCACTGCAAACGTTGGCACTTAAACGCTCTGAGACCATTATTCAAACGTTGTCAACGAAGTATAAAATAGCACCTTCACGACTCATCAAAAATGAGCCTAAATCCAGTGATGCCATTCGCGAAGAGTGGGTGGGATGTCCAATTTCAGTCAGTAACTAAGCGTGAGAGGGCTCCCATGTTGGAGCCCTTTTCTTTTCAATTTAGCTCAGCGCTTCTAAGGCTTTTTTAACCTCACTTGCATGGTCTTTGACTTTCACATTGGACCAAAGTTTGGCAATTTTACCGCTTGGATCAATCAAAAAGGTTGAACGAACAATGCCCATATACTCTTTACCACAAAACTTTTTCAACTGCCAAACACCGTAATTTTGTGCCACTTCAGTACTCACATCTGAAAGCAGTGTAATCTCAAGTTTTTGCTTAGCGATAAATTTTTGATGCGATGTAGTGCTATCAGGGCTGACACCTAAAACAACCGCATTGAGGTCTTCAAAAGCTGGCAAGGTTGCTGTAAAATCACACGCTTCTGTGGTACATCCAGGTGTGCTGTCTTTGGGATAAAAGTAAAGCACAATCCATTTTCCCTCTAAGTCTCGCAGGGATATTTCGACATTGTCTTGATTGGGAAGACTAAGAGCGGGGGCTTTATCGCCTATGGTTAACATATGAAATCCTTTGTTGATATTTTTTAGCATATTACCACAGATTTGATCTGGGTATAGTCATCCAAAAGCGCAAAATAGGGTCCCTCTTTTCCAATGCCACTTTGTTTGATGCCACCATACGGTTGAAGATCAAACCTGAGCGTTGGAATGTCATTAATCACAATGCCACCCGCTTCAAGCTCATCTATCGCTTTTTGTACCATAGAGAGATCATTGCAAAAAACAGAGTATTGAAGCCCATATGCTGAGGCATTCATCTTTGTTTTGGCTTCTTCATAACCACTGACTTTAATAAGCGAAACAATCGGTGCAAAGACCTCTTCACACACAATCGACATTGATTCGGTAACATATGCCATAATCGTTGGCTCAAATAAAAGACCTTTACATGTAAAACCACACAATGGTTTCGCACCCTCATCTATGGCGCTTTGAATCCATCGTGTTGCTTTCTTAACGGCTGCTTCATTGACCATCGGACCAATAAATGTTTTTTCATCATACGGCGAGCCTACATGTAAACTTTTTGTCTCTTCTACCAACGCTTTTGCAAACGCTTCATAAATTGATTCATGGACGTAAATACGCTGCAAAGAGATGCACACTTGACCGGAGTTGATAAACGCACCCACCGCACACCGTTTAGCTGCAAGAGAAACATCGGCCGAGGTATCAATATACGTTGCGGCATTACCGCCCAGCTCAAGTGCCACTTTTTTAATCCCCGCTTTTTGCATGATTTCACGCCCAACCCCCACGCTTCCTGTAAAACTGATGACACGTGGAATATCGCTGGTAATGAGTGCATCATTCACCCCTTCTCCACTGTAAATGAGACTGAGCGCATCATGAGATGCATACGGGCTTTCGATGAAAAGCTTGACCAATTCATATGCCGTACGTGGTGCTTGTGAGGTGGGTTTTAAAATGACGGCATTGCCCGCAACCAACGCAGGTGCGATTTTATGTGCCACAAGATTGAGTGGAAAATTAAAGGGTGTAATCGCAAGGACCACGCCTACTGGTTCTCGTTTGTAAAAGGCTAAACTCTTTTTACCGCTTGGCATTGCAGTGGTATCAAAGGTTTCCCCGTTTACATGTAACATGGCATTGGCAGAGAGCGTAATCGTTTCAATGCAGCGATCAACCTCAACGCGTGAAAATGAAATGGGTTTTCCCACTTCATCGCTCAGACATAGTGCGATTCTCTCACGCTCACTTTCAAGTTTTTGTGCCACATCCAAGAGCCAATTCGTCCGTTGGTGCAGAGGAATTTGCTTTACATGTAAAAAAGCTTTTTGCGCTGTTTCCAAAACGGCTTTAGCATCCATTGCATCACAGAGACAAAAACGTGAAACCACGCGTCCATCGTAAGGAGAATGCACCTCTTTATACACTTTTGTTTCTTTACATGTAGAACCAATATACAGCTTTGCTTTCATGATTTTCACCCCTCGTTTTGTCACCAAATTATAACGCAACTTTTCATACTAAAACTATCTTTAATTAATTTTTGGCTAACATAGTAACTCTTTAGAAAACGACTTTTAAGAAGGTAGAAAAATGGATAAAGCAAAATACATTTGGATGGACGGCAAACTCGTTGCATGGGATGATGCAAAAATACATATTTTAACCCACACACTTCACTATGGTAATGGTGTTTTTGAAGGTACACGTGCGTACATGACAGACAATGGTCTGGCTATTTTTAAGCTCAAAGAGCACACCAAACGCTTGCTCAATTCTGCCAAAATCACTCGTATTAAAGCGACCTATTCACAAGAAGAACTTGAAGCGGCTCACATTGAGCTTCTTAAATCAAACCATTTCACCTCCAATGTCTACATTAGACCACTGATCTATTTAGGATACGGTGTCATGGGACTTAATCATGCACAAGCGCCTGTCAATACAGCAATTGCGGCATGGCAGTGGGGTAGTTACCTTGGCGATGATGGTATTGAAAACGGTATTCGCGTTAAAATCTCTTCGTTTGCAAGGAATCCAGTGAGCGCCAATATGGGCAAAGCCAAAGCAGCGGCAAATTACCTCAACTCTCAAATGGCAAAATACGAAGCGCTAGAAGCAGGCTATGAAGAAGCATTGTTACTCGATGAAGATGGCTTTATCGCAGAAGGTAGTGGCGAATGCTTTTTTATCGTGAGAGACGGAGTTTTAATTACGCCTCCGAATGATACATCACTTGAAAGCATTACCCAAGCAACCGTTTTAGATCTTGCGCGTGAAGCAGGCATTCCCATTGAGCGTAGACGCATTACACGTGATGAAGCGTATATCTCGGATGAAGCATTTTTCACAGGCACGGCTGCCGAAGTGACCCCGATCAAAGATATCGATAATTACATCATAGGAGACGGCAAACGAGGTCCTGTTACCAAACAACTTCAATCGGCTTATTTTGATGTTGTCTATGGACGCAATCCAAAATACAAACATCTCTTAACATTTATCTAACCAAAGGAAAATTATGCCAGCAGATTTGAACGATTATTTTAAAAAGAAAAATGGGGGAGGAAGTGGAAACAATGGCGGAGGCGGCGATAACGACAATCGCACACCTTTCAATATTGAACCTCCCGATTTTTTAAAAAACCTTGGAAAAAAAGCAGGGATTATCTATGTGCTCATCGCCATTATTGTTATTGCTGTTGTGGCAAAGCCTTTTGTGATTATTAACTCAGGCGAGATGGGTATTAAAGCAACCACCGGTAAATTTGAATCAACACCGATGGATCCAGGCTTCCACCTTTTTATTCCATTTATTCAACAAGTGTTTATTGTCGATACGAAAGTACGCATTATGAACTACTCATCCACCGAAGATTTGGGTGAAGTGATGCAAAGAGGCTCAGGCATTAAACGTAATGCTGCTATCTCTGTCCTTGATGCAAGAGGTCTTCCTGTTTCTATTGAACTCACCGTTCAGTACAAGTTAGAGCCAACCACAGCGCCTCAAACGATTGCAACATGGGGTATGTCATGGGAAGATAAAATCATCAATCCCGTCGTTCGTGATGTTACACGTGCCGTTATTGGTAAGTTTAACGCAGAGGAACTTCCTCAAAAACGTAATGAAATTGCAGTTAACATTGAAGAGGGCATTCGTAAAGCGATTGATGCACAACCAGGTCAGCCTGTTGAACTCTTAACCATGCAACTTCGTGAAATTGTTTTACCTGTTAAAATTAAAGAGCAAATTGAACGTGTTCAAGTAGCGAAACAAGAAGTTGAGCGAACACGTTATGAAGTTGAAATTGCCAACCAACAAGCTTTAAAACGTGCTGCTGAAGCAGAAGGTCAAGCAAAAGCGAGAGAGATTAACGCTCAAGGTCAAGCCAATGCAATTAAAATTGAAGCAGACGCGGATGCATATGCCAACAAAAAAATCAGTGACAGCATCTCTTCTCCTCTTCTAACCCTTCGTCAAATTGAGGTTCAAGGTAAGTTTAATGAAGCTCTTAAAGAAAATAAAGATGCAAAAATTTTCTTAACACCTGGCGGTGCGGTACCAAATATCTGGGTTGATACGAAAGATAGCCAGAAAGCAGTTAGTATAAGCAAATGAGTTCAACACTTTTAAAATCCATCAACTGGGATGCTTCACCACTTCTTCCTGTCATTGCACAAGATGTCACGAGTGGTGAAGTTTTGATGCTTGCGTATATGAACCAAGAAGCACTCTCATTGACGCTAAAAACAGGGCTTGCACACTATTACTCCAGAAGCCGACAAAGCCTCTGGAAAAAGGGTGAAACCAGTGGACATCTTCAACACGTTAAAGAAGCCTATTTAGATTGTGACAGCGATACCTTATTGCTCAAAGTTGAGCAAGAGGGTGTTGCGTGTCATACGGGGCGAATGTCGTGCTTTTTTAACCGCGTAGACGTTGAAGAAATACCTAAAGAGCCTCTAATGGAGATCGAAGCGTATTCAATCACCGATAAAATTTATCATATCATTCAAGAGCGCAAACAGGCTGATCCAAAAAGCTCCTATGTTGCATCACTCCTTCAAAAAGGGGATAACAGCATTTTGAAAAAAGTGGTCGAAGAAGCGGGTGAGTTTTGCTTTGCATGTAAAGATAATGATAGCAAAGAGATTGTCTATGAAGCAGCTGATCTTATGTTTCATGCACTCGTAGCTCTTGGAGCAAAAAACATTCACCCTTCCTTGATCTCCAAAGAACTTGAGAGACGCTTTGGACTGAGTGGAATAGAGGAGAAAAATAGCCGCAATGAACATTGATGCACTCAAACTATCACTACTGACCTATGTAAAACATTTTGGTCTTTATGATTATTTGGCATTCGTATGGCTACTTTTTACTTTTTTAGCGTTGATTGTTTTGGCAAGTTTAATTGCCAAAAAATCTTCTGTTGCTTCACTTCTTGTTATTATTATGGCATTAATTCTTCTTCTTGTTTCACCTTTTTTCATCAAAATGAAATTAGGTGAAATACTCCGTAATTCACCAACGGAAATCAGCATGGTTAAGAAATTGACCTTTTCAAATTCGTTGATTGTTGAAGGTATTATTTCCAACCACTCTAAGAAAGACTTTTCGCTTTGCTTAGTGCATACTTCTATTTTTAGACAATCAGATGCGCAAGGTCTTAAAGCTTTCATCAATACATTAAAACCTATCACGAATCAGTCGATATTGCTAAAACAAGCTCTTCCCAAAGAAGGTGTCATAGAATTCCAAAGTGTATTCGATGATTTTATCTACAGCGGTGATGTGAATGCATCACTTAAAGCGGAATGCTACTAAAGGAGCGAACTTGACTTATTTTACCATACTTCATTGGTTCGCCATTATTGTTTGTATTTTACTTTTTACCTTAGTTGTTATAGTAACCATTCGTAATCATGATGGTAAATCTTCTTTATATGCACCTATCCTTGCTGCATTCTTTGTTATATTTATTTTTGCACTCTTTTCTGTTTATGGTCTTGATAAATATACCAAAATTGCACGGCTTGAGAATGTAGTTCAAAAGAAGGTGTTAATTAATGAATCTTTTTCTATTTCAGGACAAATTCGTAATATAGGGAATTTTCAAATAGGAAAATGTATCTTGGAAGTCAAAATTTCCAATGAGTCTTTAGAAAAATCAGGAACAGAAGGAATAAGTTTTGTTCCGAAATCTGCATTTGATAATCTTTTCAATTGGGGAGAAGAAAGTCACACCATTGATACCACACAAGAGTTTGTGATTGCCGAAAATTTATACAAAGGCGAAATGCGTAATTTTACAATTTTTATGCGCTACCCACCTTCTTATGGTAAACCCTACACACGTTACGAACTTTTTTGCCACTAAGATCTAGTAAAGGAATCCCTCTTTTTTCAGGGCTTGACGAATATTAAACATCTGTTGATGTTTCGAATAGCACCATGGTGGAGAGAGTAGGGAATCATCTTCAATTCCTGCGCTGACACGTTGTAGCATCACTTCGTGAGGCAATAATTTAATCGCTTCTACCAACGTTTGGATGTAACTCTCTTCTGTTATTGGAGTAAAAGTTCCCTTATTAAAATCATTGGCTAAAGCCGTTCGTTTTACAACATAAAGTGGATGAAATTTAAACGAGTGAACACCAAGACTTAGCGCAAATTTAACACTTTCCAAGGCCATTTCAGGTGTTTCTCCTGGAAGACCAAAAATAACATGTGCACACATTTTAAGTCCATATTGTTGCGTTAACGTAATGTATTTTTTAATATTAGCGCTATCATGACCACGGTTAATACGCTTTAGTGTCTCATCTGAAGAAGATTGCACACCATACTCGACCCAAATCTCGTGTGATTTTGAAAGTTCTGCTAAATAGGCTAACACCTCTTCTGTTATACTATCCGTTCGTGTTCCAATGCTAAGACCCACTACGCCTTCAAAACTAAGGGCCTTGGAATAAAGTGCTTTTAGTGTATCCAAGGGAGCATACGTATTGGTAAAAGATTGAAAATAGATAATAAATTTTTTTGCCCCAAATTTCTTGCTAAGTACTGTTTTTGTCTTTTTATACTGTGCTTCTAATTGAATAAGTTGAAACTCTAAATAAGGATTTTCTGAAGTTGGATGAAGAAAAAAACGTTTAGGTTGATTATGCTCTAAATTAGGGCTAAATGATTCATTTTCGCAAAAGACACACCCACCACGAGCAACAGTCCCATCAATATTGGGGCACGTAAAACCAGAGATAGAGATGGGGATTTTATAAACATTCTCCCCAAATTTCTCTCTCCAATACCTTCCAGCTGTTAAAATTTCGCGCATTATTTAATAAAATAATTTCCATCAAAGCTAACCAATGAATAGTTCATATCATTGCCAATACTCTCTTTAAGAGCATCAATGCTTAAAAATGCCAATGAATCTGCTTCAATGTACTCACGAACTTCTTCAACGGTTTTATTAGCACTGATAAGCTCTTTATAACTTGGCGTATCTATACCATATAAACAAGGGTGTTCAATCGTTGGAGAAGCAATTCGCATATGTACTTCTGATGCACCTGCGCGTTTTAACAATTTAACAATTTGTCTGGACGTTGTGCCTCGTACAATGCTATCGTCAATCACAACAATCTTTTTACCCTCTAATATTTTATGAATAGGAGAAAGCTTGAGTTTTACTTTGAGATCACGTACGGCTTGGGTAGGTTCTATAAATGTTCTTCCAACGTAATGATTTCGAACAATGGCCATTTCAAAAGGAATACCACTCGCTTGCGCATATCCAAGTGCAGCACTCACACCACTATCAGGAACAGGAATAACAAAATCAGCTTCAACAGGAGCAAGCTCTGCAAGCTTCATACCCATTTTTTTACGTGCAGCATAAACATTTTTGCCTTCAATCACACTATCGGGACGAGCAAAATAGATAAATTCAAAGGCACAAATATGAGGATCCGGTTCAAAAAGCTGAATACTCTCAAATGTCTCTTTACCTTGTTCAAAAATAACCATTTCACCAGGTCTTACATCTCTTACAAACTCAGCATCAACTAAATCAAGAGCACATGTCTCACTTGCAACAATGTAACCACCCTCTTTCATCTTGCCAATCGATAAAGGTCGGACACCATAACGATCGCGTACTGCAAACATCTTTGATCTACTTTGAATCAAAAGACAATAAGCACCTTTAATAACATTGAGTGCTTCAATAATACGGTCTTTAAGTTTTCCTTGTTGAGAACGTGCAATCAAATGGATGATATTTTCTGTATCCATAGAAGATTGGAAAATAGCACCTTGTTCAACGAGTTTGCTTCGAACTTCATGTTTATTAATCAAATTCCCATTGTGAACAATCGAAATATCACCCAATTTATAACTTGCCGCAACAGGTTGTGCATCTCTAACAGAATCACTTCCTGCTGTTGAATAACGGTTATGACCAATGGCCATATCACCATGTAAAAAAGCGAGTTTATCTTCATTAAAAACTTCAGTAACTAATCCATTGTCTTTAATGGTTCGAATTTTCTTGCCATCACTGGCACTAATACCTGTTGCCTCTTGTCCACGATGTTGCATCGCAAACAGAGCATAATAGGCAATTTTAGAAGCATGTTTTACATCAAATACACCAACAATCGCGCACATAAGTTCATATCACCTTTTTTTAAAGACCTAAACAGTCACTAATTGTATAAAGACCATTAGGTTGATTGATGATCCACTTTGCTGCTTTAATAGCACCTTTGGCAAAGGTATCACGACTGGTTGCTGTATGGTTCATCTCAATAAATTCACCATCATTGTAAAATCCTACGGTATGACGTCCTATAATATCACCACCGCGAAGCGCCATTATAGCAATTTCATCTTTTGAACGTTCACCAATAAGACCATTACGCCCACTAATACGTACATCATCTAAGTTAAGTCCACGCCCTCGTGCTGCATGTTCACCCAATGTTAAAGCTGTGCCACTCGGTGCATCCTTTTTAAAGCGATGGTGTTGTTCAACAATCTCAATGTCAAAATCACGTAGACTTTTAGAAGCAAGCTCAACTAAACGATTGAGTACCGCTACACCTAAAGACATATTAGTAGAATAAAGAATAGGCATATTACTCGCTGCTTCGTTAAGGAGATTCTGTTGATGTTCGTTTAATCCTGTAGTGCCAATGACAAGAGGTCTTGGACATTTTAAAGCATTTTCTAAAAGGGCTTCTGTTCCCATTGCAATGGTAAAATCAATGATAACGTCACTTTTTTCTAAAAGTTCACTCACCTCATCTGTAATGATTGCTTCTTTGGGAATTGTAAAACAAAAATCATCCAATGCATGCAATACATGTGGCCTTGCCTCTTTATCTTTGGTCAGATTCTCAATAAGTAATCTGCCTACTCTACCTGTTGAGCCGTGGATTCCAACGTCTATCATTCTCACTTTTCCTTCTTCTTAATGATTCACATATTCTAACGCTTGAATACCAGCCGTCGCACCATCACCTGCAGCACATACCACTTGTTTTGAAGCTTTAATTCTTAAATCACCTGCTGCAAAAAGTCCTTTTACAGATGTTTTCATGCTCAGATCAACAATAACATTGCCATTCTCATCCATATCACATAAAAAACTACCATCTTCTTGTTTTAAAATAGCATTGTTTACATTCATGCCAACAAAAACAAAAACACCTGGAACAGCGATATCTCGCTCTTTACCTTGATCATCAATCACAATAAGGCCATTAAGCCCCATCTTGTCACCATAGGCTTTTTTAACACTTACATTTAATACGAGTTCAATTTTTGGATTATTTTTTACTTTCTCGATAGTACTTGGACTTGCTCTAAAAGTATCACGTCTATGAACAAGATAAACTTTGGAGCAAATATGGGAAAGATAAAGTGCCTCTTCTAAAGCAGTGTCACCACCACCTAAAGCTACAACTTCTTTGTTTTTATAAAAAAATCCATCGCAGGTTGCGCATGTACTGACGCCTTTTCCAAACAATTCAGCTTCGCCTTCAAAATTGGCTTTTTTAGGTGTGCTTCCTGTACAAACAATTACACTTTTGGCCTGTTCACTTTTGCCACCCGCTAATGCTATTGTAAAACTACCATCACTGTTTTTAGAAATACGTGTGACCTCTTCCATCGCATGCTTGAGACCAAAGCGCATACACTGCTCTGACCAAGGTGCCATAAAATCTAAACCACTTAATATTTCTGCACTGCCTGGGTAATTTTCTATTTCACTGCTACTGGTGATCTGTCCACCAGGTAGACCTTTCTCAAACATCACAACGTTTTTTAATCCACCGCGTGTTGCATACAATCCAGCGCTTAGCCCTGCAGGACCGCCGCCAATAATTGCTAGATCTAACATAAGTTTTTCCTTATCTTTTTTTAGACTGAATGAATAAGATGGTGCACATAAAAATAGATACAAACCACGTTATAGCCCAAAAGAGGTAGTGTAGTTAAGGAAGTCTAACGACTTCCTTACAAAATTTTAATTAAAGAAGAGAGTTAACTTTGTCAGCTAAAACTTGTTTAGATGACGCGCCGATCATTTGGTCTACTAACTCACCATTTTTAAAGAAAAGGATAGTAGGGATAGATCTAATGCCATACTTAATAGCAACATCTTGCTCTTCGTCAGTATTGACTTTACAGATTTTTGCTTTACCTTCAAACTCACCGGCTAATTCATCAATGACGGGAGCGATCATACGACAAGGTCCACACCAAGGTGCCCAAAAGTCTACTAATGCCACGCCTTCAGCTACGGTACTATCAAAATTTGATGCATTTAACTCTAAATATTTTCCCATTTTTTTCCCCTAAAACGTTATTTTATAGATGATCAATTATACTCACTCTAACTTTAAAATTACCATAGCACATAAAGTTATTTTTTTAGTAACTAATATTTTTTATTATTTCAATCTTTTCTGGCGTTACTAAAATTGCATCAATTTGGTAATCAAAACTATTGGGATGCGTCAGTAAATAATAATTAATTGTTTTAATAATTTTAGCCATTTTTGAGGGCGTAATTCGTGTAATAGGGTCATACGCTTTAGAAAATTTTACTTCACAAAAATGCAAAACATCATCTTTATACGCGATGATATCTATTTCACCAAATTTAGAGTGGAAATTTTGAGTAAGGATCGTATATCCATCTTGTTTAAGATAGGCAGAGGCTTTTGCTTCAGCCTCCAGACCTACTTCTAAACTCATCAGGCTTCAATACGTATCATTGCAGGTTTAAGCTCAACAAATTCTAATTCACTAAGCTCTTGAAGTGCTTTTTGGATATCACTCTCTTTACAACTATGTGTTGAGAAAAGCAGTACAGCGCGCTCTTCCTTGTTAGCATCTTGTTTTTGTAAAAAACTGCTAATAGAGATAGAATGTTTGCCCAAAATTTCTGATATTTTAGATAAAACACCAATTTTATCTGCCACACTGACACGAATATAATATTGTGTGCAGATATCATCTCTATTCATAAGCGTTAAACCGCTTTTCTCAAGAGGCTTAATAAACCCAAGCATCGGTGAGTTTTGTGTATGACGTGCAATATCAATAAGATCAGAAACAACAGCACTTGCTGTAGCACTTCCACCCGCACCTGGACCATAATACATCGTCTCACCTACGCGATCGCCTATAACACTAATCCCATTCATAACACCATCGACTTTGGCAATCATCTGCTTAATCGGAACCAATGCAGGATGGACACGAAGTTCAACTTTATCACCACTTTTTTTAGCGATCGTCAGTAATTTTATGTTATATCCAAACTCTTTTGCAAAATAGATATCTTCACTATTGATATGCTCAATACCTTCAATTAAAATTTCTTCCGGCTTTACATCAATCCCATAAGCAATGCTTGCTAAAATAAGGAGTTTGTGCGCGGCATCGAACCCACCCACATCAAATGTTGGATCAGCTTCAGCATATCCTAGTGCTTGGGCTTCTTTTAAAACATCTGCAAATTCTGCTTTTTCATTCATCATTTTAGTCAAAATGAAATTACATGTACCATTCATAATGCCTTTGATCGCTTCAATATGATTGGCGCTTAAACCCTCTCGTAATGCTTTAATGATAGGAATTCCACCGGCAACACTGGCTTCATAACCAATAGGAGTGTCTCCTGCTAAATCGCGAAGCTCATAACGATGATAGGCTAAAAGTGCCTTATTTGCGGTGACAACGGCCTTTTTATTTTTAAGAGCATGGGTTACAATTTTGTAGGCTTCATCCACTCCACCCATTAATTCAACAACAACATCGACTTCTGGATTTTCTAAAACATCATTGACATTACTACTCAGAGGGATGTTGACATCCCTCTTTTTTGTCATATCTTTGACGATACCGATAATAGGAATAATTTTTTTGCCACTGCGCGCTGTGATAATATCTTCATTCTCTTGTAAAATTTTAACAACATGGCTACCAACGGTTCCTACACCAATAATTCCGACTCTGATCATTCTTTAACCTTCTAAACTCTTCAAATACTTCTTAATATTACGTGCTGCTTGACGGATTCTGTTCTCATTTTCAATGAGTGCTATTCTTACATATCCTTCACCGCTTTCACCAAACCCAATACCAGGACTAACCGCAATTTTAGCCTCTTGCAGTAATTGTTTCGCAAATTCCATACTGCCTAAATGTGCTGCTACTTTAGGAATTTTGGCCCAAACAAACATCGTTGATTGTGGTTTTTCCATTGGCCAACCTGCGTTGTTAAAACTCTCAACCAATACATCACGGCGTTTGTGATATGTCTCTGTAATCTCTTCAACACACTCTTGAGGACCATCAAGTGCGATTGTTGAAGCGACTTGAATCGGTGTAAACATACCATAGTCGAACCATGATTTTATTTTTTGAAGAGCCCCTACGAGTTTTTTATTGCCTACGACAAACCCTACACGCCAACCTGCCATATTGTAGCTTTTAGAGAGCGTATAGCATTCAACAGCAACATCTTTCGCACCCTCAACTTGGAAAATAGAAGGGGTTACATAACCATCATACGTCAGATCTGCATACGCAATATCACTAATGATATAAAAACGTTCTTCCTTAGCATAGGCAACCAACTCTTCATAAAAAGAGATATCTGTGGTCACACAGGTTGGGTTATGAGGAAAGTTTACAACCACAAATTTTGGTTTTGGAGCTGACTCTTTAAATACTTTTTTGAGTTTTGTAAAAAATTGTTCTTTATCAAGGACATATTTTTCATCGTAATCTAGGCTAAATTTATGAACATTTCCACCCGCAATCATAAAGGCATAGGCATGGATTGGATATGCAGGATCTGGGACAACCGCTACATCGCCAGGATTCATAATGGCTTGGGCTAAGTGCACAAAGCCCTCTTTGCTCCCAAGTGTTGCCACAGCTTCGGTATTAGGGTCAAGTGTAACGCCATATTTTCGTGCATACCAATTACAAATTGCTAGACGTAATTTAAAGATACCCTTGCTCACAGAATAACCATGTGTGCCATCTTTTTGAGCAGATTCTACAAGTTTATCAATAATGTGTTGGGGTGTTCTTCCATCAGGATTCCCCATTGAAAAGTCAATAATATCATCGCCAGCATGACGTGCTGCTAATTTTAATTCATTAATTTCTGCAAAAACATACCCTGGTAATCTATCAATTGTATTAAATCTAATCTCATCAAACATCTTTATTCTCCTATTACTCTTTTACATGTAAAGATAATCCATGTTTTATATTCTCAAGCATAAAAGCATCGCCAATCTTTAAATAAACGGCGCTACTAGGAACTTTTAGCTTCAGCGTTCTTGTCGATTCTTCAGATTTTACCGCACTCAGTAAATGCAAATTCTCATCAAAAAAGACAACATCAGGGAACCAACGATCACCTGAGTGAACCGTTACCGTTACCTCTCTCATATTTTTCACATCAATCCAATAAGGCTTTAAAGGCTTTCCTAATGGTGTCGTAACACCACTTTCTATTTTTTTAGCGCCTAAATAAGCGTTACTTGAATCAATGTCATAAAACCAATAATGGTCTTCATTTTTTACGATATTCGTTATTGTGCATCCTCTAGCCTCAAGGGCATTGGCGAATGTTTCAGGGTCAACAATATGCTCTGTTTGAAGGTAAATCTCCCATACAAATCCTGCGCTATCACGCAGTGCATTATTGGTTAAAAAATAGTTATAACCCATCGTTTCAAGAGATTCATTAATAATTTTGAGAAAAATAAGCGGGTCGCTTTGTGTACGAAACGCTAAACGTAACTGTACAGGTTTATCATATAACAGTTGGAGCAACCCATTTTTTTTAAGTGTTGAAATCACTTTCACACTATCAACTTCACCATTGGGTTTAACAAATGTATTCGTTTGTGCAAAAAGTACCTGAATCAGATTCTTTTGTGTCTCATATTTTGAAGCACCTACAAAACTTTTGATCTTCTCTTGAAGCGTTTGTGCTCCAAATAAAGAAAGCGAAAGGATTAAGATAAGGAGTAGCTTTTTCACCAGTTTTTGCCTCGATTAAGCTCTATAAATTTTTCTTCAGATATTTTTTTTATCACACCACTCTCTACTAAGAAACGTGTTGATCCTTGTTCGGTAAAATCTTCGATACTACCATCATACGAGAGTTTAAAAAACCCATTTCCAGTTTTAATGATTTGGTTTTTGGTCAAATCAACCGTTATATTTTGGTCACTGGTACTCTCTTTACGTGCAAACGTTTCAAGATTCACAAAACCAATCCAAATACGTTTTGTTGGCATAATGATGGCACTATTTTTAGGGAGATTTTTTACCAAGGTTGTATTGGATTCAGGAAGCATTGGAAGGGGTATGCTTGAAGTATTGGTATCGTTTGCTTCCGTTTTACGTGTTAAATTCTCATCAATACTGACGACAACAGCTTGCACCGTGCTATTGCTACTATTTGTTTCAATAATGCGCTCTTCCACTTTTACACCTAAAGAGGTCGCTGCTTCTTGTACCACAGGAGCACTTTGAAAAGCACTGGTTTGATTCGTTTCGATTTTTGCTTTATCCAAAAAACTCATAATATCAATGTTGATATCACCTTTGAAGATAGAAAAGAGACCAAAGATACCGGCAATTAAAAAGATTAATAAAAAGAGCCATGCCCCTTTTTTAGAAGAGCGATCGCTTTTAGCACGAATAAAAATCTTATCTTTATGGAAATCCTCTTCTGCTTTATGCGCTGCCCAGTAATCATAAAAGCCTTCAAGCCACTCGGTAAAATCAATTTTGTACTCTCTGGATAAAATTTTGACAAAACCTAATGTGTTGATCTTATTGAGTTTGTCATACTGATTGTTGATCATGTACTCTAGTTGCTTGACTTCAATGTGAGTTCTTTTACAAACCTCTTGCAAACCAATCTTTTCTAAGACCCTGATATCATTATCCATTGGCAATCCTATCACACAGTACCGCAGCGGCAGCACTCACGTTTAAAGAGTCAAATGCTCTTGCCATTTTGATTGAAACAATGGTGTCCAATCGCTCTTTTACTTTAGGAGACAATCCCTTGCCTTCACTTCCCATAATCAAAACGCGTTTAGGAGCAAATGTAACTTCTGTAACATCTACACCACCCATATCTGCGCCATAGAGTGTAAAGCCAATTTGTTTGAGTTCATTGAGCATATCACGTGTTGAAGGGCATAAAGCAATTGGCAATTCAAATGCTGCAGCACTACTCGTACGTAAAATCGCCTCTAAGTTGCATGTTTTCATACCACTTAAGATCAAGCCATCTGCCCCAAAGGCATAAGCACTGCGTACAATAGCGCCAATATTACCTACATCGGTTACTTCATCCAAAACAACTAAGAAAGAGCCATGCTTTATTTCATTAAATGAAGCAAGTTCAATATCCTTAATCTCAGCAATAAAACCTTGATGGTTTCCTCCATGACACAGCGCTTGAGCTTTTCGCTCATCAATTGTGCAGATCTTTTGCGTGACACGCGCAATCTGTGAGAAAAGCTTAGGGTCGCACTGCTTAGGTAAGAAGACCGTCTCAATCCTTGAAGGATAGTGATTTAACAGATGTAAAAAGAGTTGTTTTCCATAGATTATCATGGCAATTATTGTATCCAAACTGGCTTAAAATAATACTAGCTTTAATGTAAAATGCTATTTTTAGGAGATTACATGTAACAAAATAGGGACATTAATTTTGAAGTTTAGTATACCACTCTTTAATACTCTCGCCTGTAAGTTTCGAAAGGAGTTTAGCTTTTTGTTTAGGAGGAAGATCAAGGTCAATCAAATCTTCTTTTGTAATGGCTTCGCCACCTTGATGAACTTCGGGAGTAATGACAATGACCCATTCACCTTTAAGATTAGCTTTTTTAGATGCTTCTTGAACTTCTAATGAGGTTCCTAAAAAGCGTTTTTCATACATTTTAGTCGCTTCTTTAATGGCAAAGATCTGACGATTTGGGGCAAACTGCGCTAACTCTTCAATCAATTTTTCAATGCGATGAGGAGATTCATAAAGAATGACGGCATAAGGAGAATTCAATGCTTCAAAAAGCTCATTTTGGCGGTCCATCCCTTTATGGGACAAAAAGCCATAAAACAAAAACTGATGGGTTTTAATACCACTTGTGACATAAGCAAGCAAAGCTGCATTAGCACCAGGGAGAATTTCATAGGCGAGTGCATTTAATTGGCAAAAACGTACCAAGGCACTTCCTGGATCGCTAATACCTGGCATTCCTGCATCACTTAAATACCCTACACTCTCTTCAAATATTTTTTTATCAATCGTTGATAAAACTGCATCTTCATTGTGCGAATGCATGGAAATAAAATTTTTGATCTGAAATTCTACGTTATGTTTTTGAGAGAGAAGAGAGAGAAGTCTTTTGGTGATTCTTGTGTCTTCACAGAAAAGTGTTTTACACTCCGTTAAAACTTTAAGGCTTCTAACGGAGATGTCGTCTAAGTTTCCTATAGGGGTAGGAATGAAATAGATCAATGGTTTGTAAGAACTATTTTAAGCTATATTTTTTCTTAAATTTCTCAACTCTACCTGCAGCATCCACGATCTTCTCACTGCCCGTGAAGAATGGGTGACATGAACTACAAATATCAATTCTTAACTCTGCTTTGTTAGACATAGTTTCAAAACTATTTCCACATGCACAAGTTACAACGCACGGTACATATTCAGGATGAATATCTTTTTTCATAATGTGTTTCCTTAATTGTTCATAAAAATAAAATCTATTATTTGGCACGTCTTGCCAAAGGGTGCAAATTATAGCACAAAAGATTCATTATTTCAAGTCATGCCAATATTTTGGAAGCCGCAGCGACGACTGCCGTTTCACTTCGTAAAATTGTGTTACATGTAAGCCCAACAATCGGTTGATTTTGAAGCATCATTCTCTCTTTCTCACTAAACCCACCTTCGGGTCCAATCAAAATAGAAGTGACGGCTTCGCTTCCACTCAATTTTACCTCAGAAAAGTCTAATACATGGCTTTGGGGATACGCCTCTAGATAATGCTGAAGCGAAGGAAGCACTTCGATCTGCATGAATAAGCTTCGCCCACACTGCTGCGAAGAGTTGATCAAAATGCGCTTGATCCGATCCATATCCAGTTTGTGACTTTTTTGCGAAAATTCCGCGTACATAAAACTGATCTTAGTGACACCTAGCTCATTGAGCATCGGAACGGTTTTTTCTATGATTTTAGGATCGATCATACTCCAGCCGACATGTAAAACTTTTGAGGGCAATAAAGGCAACTCTTTTTTTGCAATAAACGTCAGTTCTGCCTCTTTTTTGCCAATCTGAGTAATTTCATACTCATAAACGAATGCGTCTTCCAAGTTACGCCATGAAAGTGTCTCCCCCACACTGATACGACGAACTTTAAAGATATGCTCATACTCTCTCGTATCAACTTTAAGTAATGACTCGCCGACACGAGGATGATAGACAAACTGCATTTAATGCACCATATAAAAAAAGGCACTTGTGGCAAGGAGTGCTACTAAATCAAGGCTGTATTTTTTAATGGCATACCGTTTGTAAGCGCTTTGAGACTCTTCGGTTCGCTCCAATTTTTTATACATTTTATGCCCTCTAATACCAAAAGCGACAATCGCAATCCAGACCACAATCATCACCCAAACCGAAAAAGAGAAGGTAAATTGACGTACGGCCATGACAATAATACCCGTAAAGAAGATAGCGGAGAGCACGATATAGTACTGTGGAGCAATCAGTTCAAGTCTTTTTGAGAGTTTGAGGAATGTTTTGTCACTTTTCAACAAATAGAGATTCAGTGAAATCAGAACACCTAAAAGGATGATAAAAACTAAATGCAGTTGGCTTGATAAGTGTATCAGTTCTTCCATAATAAAAAATCCTTCAAAAAAATAATCTCAGATTTTACCCATTTTAGTATAATATAACCCATAAATCATAAGGTTAAACCATGCCTATTTCGTATCAAGAAGCGCTTCGTATTATTCAAACGCAGATTAAACCTTTACATGTAAAACAGACATTGCCTCTTTTAAAAGCGATTAACCGTATTTCAAGTAGTGATGTTTATGCCAAATTTGCAATGCCCAAACATCCTATGAGTCTCAAAGAGGGGTATGGAATTGCATTTGATCTGAATACCACTCTGTACACACTTTTAAATCCACCCTACCCTGTTCCTATTCCTTTAGGCTATGGTGTCAGACTTTCCACGGGAGAGAGTATCCCTAAAGGGGCAGATACGATTATTGCGGAAGAAGATGTCGTATTTGACGAAGGGGACAGCATCAAAATCCCTTTACATGTAAGCCAAGCACAACACATCAAAAAAGAGGGCGAAGACATTACCAAAGGTGAGTTGCTACTTAAAAAATATGAACGCATCAGTGCACAAAAAATCACTGCCCTCGCCGCACAAGGTATTGCTAAAGTCCAAGCCGTTCAAAAACTAACGATTAGTATTTTAAGTATTGGCTCTCAACTCGCCTCAGGTGAAATTCACAACTCCAATGCCATGAGCTTGGCCGCGCGGGTCATAGAACTAGGAGGAAAAGTAGGTGAAATTGTTATCTGTGAAGAAGATGAAACAAAGATTTTAGAGGCATTACAAACACTGGTCACCAAAGCAGACTGTGTGATCACAACGGGCGCACTCAGTCGTCACGATGCCATGCGTCATCTTTTAGAGACCAAAACGCTCCTGCCTCTTTTTCACCAAGTACGTATTACCCCCTCTAAACCAAGTGCGCTAACCCTTTTTGAAGACACCCCTATTTTGCATCTGCCGGGGCTTCCTCTTGGGTGTATGTTAGGATTTGAAATGTTGGGGGTTCCTCTGCTTCGACACTTAGGCCATCAGCTGTGTATCATTCCTGATTTTATTACCTGCATCAATCAAAAACGCGTTACATGTAAAGATAATTCTATGAGTGCAATTCCAGGGTATAGTGATGGCAGAAATTTTGTTTGTGCCCCTTATTACGAGGCAGGAAGACTCAATATCCTCAGTCAATGTAATGGGTATACCTTAACCGAAGACAAAGAGAGTATAGAAGAAGGCGAAGAGATCCCCTTCTTCTATTTTACTCACCCACCCGTTTCATAAAAAGCGCGCGTAGAGGTCTCATTTTGATCATCATCGCTCCACTTATTCTTTTCAGGTTTATTACGGAGCACCTCTTTTAAAATATCGGCGGCAGCCTTAACATCACCCTTACTCACTGCATCTTTAATGCTCATTGCTTCATCAAAGTAAAGACAGGGGATGAGCATACCTTCTGCGGTAAGACGAATACGGTTACAATCCTCACAAAAATCGTGCTTATGCGGATCAATAATTCCAAAGATATAACCATCGTCAAGCTCAAAAAGATGCGCAGGACTAGGGCCCACTCTTCCTATCGCTTTGAAGTGATACTTCTGCGCAATGATGGCTTGCACTTCATCCCCACTGAGACCTTGAAGTTGCTCTTTCGCATGGGTGTTTTCCATGTATTCAATAAAGCGAATTGACATACCACGTGCTTTGGCATACTCCATCACATCTAAAACTTCACCTGCGTTAATTCCCTTGATTGGCACCATGTTAATTTTGACGTTCAGTCCAACACGAAGTGCCTCTTCAATACCAGCTTGCACTTTGGCTAAAACATCTTTTTGTGCCATCTTGCCTGCAACATCAGGTTTAAGACTGTCTAAGGAGATATTAACGCGCTGAAGCCCTGCCTTTTTGAGTTTATCAGCAGCATCTTTGAGTAAAAATCCATTGGTTGTAAGGGCTAGATCCAGTCCACTTTTATGGTTATTAATCATGGCGATAAATTTATCTAAATCGGTTCTTAAAAGAGGCTCGCCCCCTGTGATCCTGATCTTGGTTATGCCTTCATCAATGGCGACTTTTACAAACAAAAAAAGTTCTTCGAAATTCAGTAAGTTCTCTTTGGGAACCCATGAAAAGGGCTTTTCAGGCATACAATACTGACACCTAAAATTGCATCTCTCCGTCACAGAAACCCTTAAATAGGTGACGTTTCTTCCAAATCCATCCACTAACATTTTCGTTCCTTGTTGCTTTAATGCGGAGGTTATTATACATAAATATCATCAATATAAAATGCTTCTAAGTTGAGGGTCGAAATTTCAAGCTATTTCTAAAAAGGATTGAGCTAAAATGCGTGACATTTCTAAATAACTTTTAAAGGAGCAATAGGTATGCAAAAGCCTATTCCTAATAACAAAGAGTACAGTGTAAACGCTGATGCATTTTTGGTTTCTAAAACCGATACGCACGGCAAAATTACTTACTGTAATGAGCCTTTTATCAAAATTGTTGGTGCAAGCGAACAAGAGATTCTTGGCAAACCACACAATATCATTCGACATCCGGATATGCCCCGCATTATTTTCAAATTTTTATGGGATCATGTTAAAAATAAAGAGGAGATTTTTGCGTATGTTAAAAATCTCAGTTTTGATGGAGGATACTATTGGGTTTACGCCAATGTCACCGCTTCGACCGATCAAACAGGGAACATTATTGGGTATTACTCCGTCAGGCGTAAAGCCAATCCCAAAGCGCTAGAGATTATTATCCCTCTCTATGCCAAATTGCTTGAACTTGAAAAAAAAGGGGGGATAGATGCTTCACAAGCGTATCTTACCGATTTACTTAATCAAAAAGGAGTTAGCTATGAAGAGCTTTCTAACACGCTTCAACGACTCTAATATGGCTCTTTTTGCCCTCTTTCTTCTCATGGCCTGTGGAAGTTATTTTGCTGGCTACACCGACACAATGACCACATCAGGATTACTTCTAGGCGTTGGTGTTGGCTCATTTTTTGGAAGCCGCAAAACCGTACAGTGTGATAGTGAAGTCTATGAAAAAGTGCTCAATGTGGTCAAAGAAGCCGCTAAAGGGAATCTAGAACCGCGTATCGTCAATGTCAGTCTCAAAGAACCTATGAGTGAAATAGCCTATGCTATCAATGATTTATTAGACCAAATGGAAGCTTTAATGCGAGAGACAAAAACATCCATTGAGTCAGCAAGTCAAGGTAAAACCTATCGCAATATTTTCAATGAAGGATTCCGTGGGCTTTTTGCAGTGAATGCACGTTATCTCTCCGAGGGTGTTCGTGGTATTTCTGAAGGGCAAAAAGGCAAAGCTAGAGGCATGCTTTCTTCTTCATTCTCAGACCTTGGCAATGGGAACAACGGTGTTTTGAGCATTCAGCAAGACCTTTCCAATAGTATCCAAGAGATGCTGCAAATTACCAATGTTTCCAATATGACCGCTGAAAAATCCAATGAGAGCTTAGAGACTGTTATTGCACTCTCTTCAGGCCTTCAAGAACTTTTAGAGCTCTTAACCAGTACCAATGAAGCTATTAATTCTCTCAGTGAGCGCACCTCCGAAATCTCATCCGTGGTTAACCTCATCAAAGATATCGCCGATCAAACCAATTTACTTGCACTCAATGCGGCGATTGAAGCAGCGCGCGCAGGTGAACATGGCCGTGGATTTGCTGTCGTTGCGGATGAAGTGAGAAAACTGGCGGAACGAACGCAAAAAGCGACCCAAGAGATAGCGATGACGATTCAAACCTTACAACAAGAGACCAATGGTATTCACTCTAATTCGGATCGTATCAGTGCCATTGCAAACACCAGTGGTGAGAATGTCATTCACTTTGAAGATGCCCTAAGAGCCTTTAACAAAGATGCCAATGATACCGCGGATATCTCGTACAAACTTGAAAATAAGATATTTACCATTTTGGCTAAAATCGATCATATTGTCTATAAGACCAACGCATACTCTGCTGTCCTGAATGAAAAAGTTGATACCCATTTTGGAGATCATGAAGAGTGCAGACTTGGCGAATGGTATAAAGAGCCAACAACGCAACAGCGCTTTGGTGGCACCAAATCATTCCCACTTCTCAGCGAGTCGCATAAAGCCGTTCATCAATACGTTCTTGACAATATGCAACAACTCAAAAATGGCTATAAAACCGATACAATTTCACTCTTTATTAACAATTTTAAAAAGATGGAAGATGCAAGTACCACGCTCTTTAGCCTTCTGGATTCTATGATCCAAGAATCTGCTTCAGAGTGCCGCTCTACGAGGAAGTAACGCTTTCAAACGGCTTTACATGTAAAGCCGTTTGAGCCTATTTTAAATTCGCCAATTTTAATACCAAATCCACTTCACCAATACCAATACGTAAATCTTTAGCTATTTCTGCTTCACTTCGCCCTTTGGCATACAGAGAAACAATCACTTTTTCGTTAGACGTTGAAGGAGAAGAAGAGGCAAAGCTCATCTCTTTAGTACGACTTTCCAAACGATCAATGCGCCCACTTTGTTCATCTCTAAAATTTTGCATAATTTTTTCAACATCTTTCAGTGAAGCAACCAGGGGGAATACACTTTGATGAATCTCCTCTTTGACACTTCCAAGAATCTTAGTTTCGAGTGCTTTTGCATCCAAGGTAGGCTCTTTGGAAGCGGTTGTCAACTCATTTAATGTTTTATTTAAAACATGATTTTGGTAGTTCAACTCTTCAATGCTTTTTTCATAAATAAGCAGTTTTTTATTCACCTCAATATCGCGAATATAGACCATCAAAAAAATGATCACCACAAGGGCGGCTAATGCTATAAAGGCAAGGGTTTCAATACTCACTTTGATTTCCTTTCATTTGGCGTATCATGACACGTTCACACGCTACCATATACGCATTCCAATCGTTCTCATCATCTTCGTGCATCATCACGATTTTACCGACACATTCACTTTGTGCTTCAAAAAAAATGGGAATCTGACGTCGTGGAAACGTTGGCATATCAATACGAGCATAATAACTCTCTTTGGGATTCAAGAGATTAGAATCAAACTCAACATACCCATGGCCAATGGCTTTGAGACTCCCTTGCAGTGCGAGGGGAAGATACAAAGGTTTCTCACTGGTCGATAAATGGGTCAATTTGTCAATTTTGCGGTGCAATTCAATTAAAAGGGTTAAGAGTACTTGATCGCTCGCTTCCGCTTCTTTACGAATTTTAGAAGATTTTAGCCAAAGCCCTAAAGGGTCATCATTAATTTGTAACAGAGCATAATACTCTTGTATAAATGTTGTGTTTTCAACACTACTAGGCTCAAAAGCTATCTTCAAAAAGGCCGTAACGAAACGAATATTTTCCATAAATTAGATCCTATCTAACAAGATCAAAACAAAAAAGATGATACCCAAATAGCCGTTCAGTGTAAAAAAGGCGCGATCAATTTTAGAAAAATCTTTCAACACAATACGGTGTTCAAAAAAGAGCACGATAGCAGAGATTAAAACACCCACATACGCAAAAAATCCAAGATCGGCACTGAGTACAAAAAGGAGCCAAAAGAGTACCGTTTGGGCATGAAACAGACGTGAAATAAAGAAGGTCGCTTCTTGACCAAAACGTGATGGAATCGAGAAAAGTCCATTGGCTTTATCATACTCCATATCTTGTAAGGAGTAGAGCAGATCAAACCCTGCAACCCAGTACATAACACCGATGGAGAGTAAAATGGACCACAACGGAATGGACTCTTGAATCGCAACAACCCCTGCAATAGGTGCAAGGCCCAATGAAACACCCAACACCAAATGCGCATAAGGAGAAAATCGTTTAAAAAGTGAATAGCCACCCAAAATAATCAAAATAGGCACACTCAGATAAAAAGCAAGCGTGTTAATAAGATAGGCTACACCAATAAAAATAGCCGCGTTAAGCGCGATAAAAAGTTGCATATTAAATGTACCGATCCTACCATCGACACTGGGACGATTCGCGGTACGTGGATTGTATTTATCAATATCCCGATCAGCGTAACGGTTAAAGGCCATTGCAAAGTTACGTGCACTTACGGCAGCTAAAAGACCTAAAATTAAGAGTTTAAATCCAAACCAGACAGAACCATTCAGTGCTTGAGAAGAGACGATCATCGCCACAAAAATGAAAGGGAGAGCGAAAACGGAGTGTTTAAAGACAATTAAATCACTAATATCTTTGAGTTTGAGCCAGAGTTGTTGCAATACTAACCTTTACGTTTAAGATAGCTTGATTTTACAACAAAACCCTTTAAAAGTGTTATAATTGCACGCATAGCACCGCTAAAAGGCGCAAAAGTACAAGTTGTGCAAAGACTACATGTAAGAGAAACTCATTGAAAACCATCGCTATTTTAGGACCAACTGCTTCAGGTAAAACAGCTCTTTCCATAGAACTTGCCCTGAAATACAACGCACATATTTTATCGCTTGATTCATTGAGTATCTACAAAGAGATCGATATTGCTTCTGCAAAACCTACACGCAGTGAGCGTCAAGGTGTACGGCATTTTGGTATGGATGTGCTCTGTCCCAATGAGCATTTTGATGTCACCATGTTTTTTGAGCTTTTTAAAGAGGTTCACCAAGCAGCCTTGCATGATAAAAAGAATCTCATCATCGTAGGAGGCACTGGTTTTTACCTTAAAGCGATGATGGAAGGGCTTAGTTCAAAACCTGAAATTACTTTACATGTAAAAGAAAAAATTGAGCAACACCTTCTTGACTTAGAAGCATCCTATGCTTTGATACACACAGAGGACAGCGCCTATGCAAACAAAATTGCCCCCAATGATCGTTATCGCATTGAGAAATGGTTGGAGATCTTTTTAGCGACCCATAAAATACCCTCAACGTATCTTCTACATGCAAAACAGGAGCCTATCATTAAAGAAGTAACCCTCTTTGAAATCGATACCCCACGAGAACATTTGGCCAAAAAAATCGCGTTGCGTACTCAGATCATGCTCCAACAAGGTCTGGTTGATGAAGTTTTTGGGTTGGAAAAATGCTATAGCAGAGCACCCCAATGCATGAAAGCGATTGGCATTAAAGAGGTATTGGATTATTTCGATGGTAAACTTACGTTTAATGCTCTTCATGAACGCATTAGTTTTAATACCATTCATTTAGCGAAACGACAACGCACCTTCAACGCTTCGCAATTTCCTGCGCATCTTAAAGGCGATGTAAAGACTCTTTTTAGCGCTATTGAAACTCATTTCACATCATAATCACAGATAAAAGGTAAGCTACCGATGAACATAATTGATCAAAACTATATCAACGGCGAATTTAAGAAAATTGATTCGAGCGAGAGTTTAACGCTGAAAAATCCTACGACAGAAGAAGATATTGCTCAAATTTATTTAAGTACCCCACAGGAGATGAATGAAGCGATTAGCTGTGCATCCACGACATTTGAATCTTTTTCAAAAACATCGATTGAGGAGAGAATGGAGATTCTACAAAGAATCTACGATGAACTTGCTAAACAAGAAGAGCGCTTAATTGATTTGGCCGTTTTAGAATTTGGGGCAACCATAACAACGACGCGAAGACGAACTAAAAATGCCATCAATCTCTTTTTAGCTATCAAAGAAGAGCTTAAAAGCTATGATTTCATCATAAAAGATGACTATTCCATGACGCTCAAAGAGGGTGTAGGCGTTATTGGGGTGATTATTCCGTGGAATGCAAATCTTGCCCACTTATGCGGCAATATTGCACCTGCTATTGCATTGGGATGTACCCTTGTCATTAAGCCCAGTGAATTTAATGCACTTGAAACCCAAGCATTTTTAGAATGTTTGCATAAGGCACAGATTCCCAAAGGCGTTGTGAATGTTGTGCATGGCACTGGTGAAGTAGTCGGTGAAGTGTTAACGAAACATCCGCTTGTTAATGCCATATCGTTTATCGGAAGTACGAAGACGGGTAAGAAAATTTTTGAAAACTGCTCCAAAACCATTAAACGTATGACACTTGAACTTGGGGGGAAATCTCCTACAATCCTTTTAGAAGATGCTAATGTGACAGAGGTCATTCTACATGTAATAAGTATCGCTTATAGCAATAGCGGACAAGCATGCCATGCAGGCAGCAGGCTTTTAGTTCCACAATCAAAACTTGAAGAGGTAGAGCGTTTACTTCTTCACACAATTCATAATCTCAAAATTGGTGACCCAAAAGAAGAAGAGACAAAGATTGGTCCGATGATTAGCCAAACACAGTTTAATACCGTACAATCGTACATCAAAAGCGGTGTGGAAGATGGTGCAAAGCTTCTGTGTGGAGGGGTTGGAAGAGTGGAAGGCTTTGATAAAGGCTATTTTGTCAAACCGACCGTTTTTATCTGTAATAACCAAACATTGAAAATTGTTCAAGAAGAGATTTTCGGACCTGTTTTATGTGTTCTACCGTATACGAGTGAAGCAGAAGCACTTGAAATGGCAAACAATACTTTTTTTGGACTCTCTGCTTATGTTTTTTCAAATGATGAGACCAAAGCCCTTGCCTTTGCCAAACAGATACGGAGTGGAAGGGTTTTGATTAATACCAGCGCGTCAAAAGCGAAAAATCCTCCCTTTGGAGGCATGAAGCAATCAGGGCTTGGACGTATGGGTGGACGTTACTCCATGGACGCTTTTTGCGAGATAAAGTCAATTCTTTTTTAATAGACTTTTACAGAACGCTAAGCCTATATTTTTAAGGTAACAGATCAAGATTTTGTTGACAAATACTTTTCCATGAACTGGCCTCATTGATCGCGACACATTGCGTAAAATAAGATTTTGCTTTACTGGAATCTTGCATTTTTAAACTAAGCTCTCCCGCTTGGTAGAAGAGTCGTATTTTATCTTTGGAACCCAAGGTTTGAGATAAAAGAGACTCTGCAATACGTAACGCCTCCTCATCTCGCCCTAATCGCTTCAGTGCGTCTATATAGCTAAACTCTAATGCTGGAGTGAGGGCATTGGAATTAAACTTCTTTTGCATCTCAAAGCATGCTTGTGCATACGTTACAACTAAAAGATCATTTTTGGCATCATTCGCCATTTTGACAATCTCATAATAGATATCTAAATTGCTCGCTTCATCTGGATAAAGAATTTTGATACTCTCCGCCAAAGAAGCAGCCCCTTCAAGATTTTTAAGTTTGACCAACGAGAAAAAGAGATCACGAATGGTTTCTAACCCAATTTTTTCCCTTAATGAAAAAGAGAGCGTTTTAAGGTCCTCTTTAAAAGCAAGAGCTTCTTGGTATTTTCCCATTTTGAAAAGAACTTGAACCTCTTTTTGTGACCACGCATAGCGACTGGCAAGTTGCGCATCTTTAAGATGTGTTTCTGCGATATCTTTCGCTCGGTCATACCTTGAAACACGCATAAAGCATTTAAACAGTTTTTCTTCGTATTCTGTCTCAGCTATTTGAAGTTTGTATGTTTCTATCAAACCAATTACATTTTGGCATTCATCTTTTTGAAGCTCTCCTAATGCCAATGCTTTCGCTGCTTCATAAATGAGCTCATCGGGTTTAATTTCATAACGATCAGGTACATTACTAAGCTCTTTTTGAAGGTTCAAAACCTCTTGATACCGTTGTTGTTTGAGCAGTAATTTTGCTTTTTCAAGCAGTGCTTTTTGTCCGATTTCGTTGTTGTATTTTTCGATTAATTTATCGTAATAATCAGCCAGCTTTGTTTCGTTATTTTCATTCAGTTTGAAAAAGAGCTCATCCAAACTCTCGGTAACTTCTTGAACAAACTCGCCACTGTTTTTATAGTCCGCTAAATACTCTTGATAACGTGCATGCGCCGCTTCTACTTCATTAGCCTTTGCGTGCCAATCACCACTCTCTTTAAGCAACATTTCTCGATTGTCGGCTTTCTTAGGTGTGTTTTCTAACAGTAAATCGGTAATCTTCGCCGCTAAATCAAAGAGACGATGCTCAAAAAGTCTTCGCGCTAATTTGTAACTTGCATCTTTGTCTTTGAGTAAGAATTGAGCATTCACATTTAGCACTTTGAGCAAATATTCTTTGGCTTCTTTCATTTTTCCTGCATCCATCTGATGGTCACTCAAACGAATTGCAGCTTCGGACGCAATGTCCAAATCTTGTGCACTGAAAAGAACATCGAGGTAAAGATTCATCGCTTTATCTTTCTCTTTTTTGAGGAAAAGATTATCGGCATACAGTAAAATAGCTCTTTTGGTAAAAAGACTATCGGGATGCTCACTGACTAAAATATCAATTAGGTAATTTGCATCGGATTTTGAGCTATTTTTAATGTAGGACTTCGTCATCATCATGAGCACTTCAGGGATATTCTCATCACTGGCAAACTCTTTTGCCCATCTTTTGCCTACGGTGATAATGTCATTTTCATCAAAAGGAAGATTATCAGATTTTTCTTCCCCTTTGGCACTTAAGATTTTATCCATAGCGCGCATCTGGTATAGTTCGAGTTCACTCCTAAAAATGGAGTTGGGGTAGAGTGTTAAAACACGTTTAACGTCTTTGACGACACTATCGTAATAACCACTCTCGTATGCTTGTTTAATCTCTAAATAAAGCCCGATATCCTTGCTCTGCGCGTAAGAAATAGGAGCACCATTAAGATCAAGAGCACCAATATAAGGCTTTTGATATTTGGGAAATTCAACAGGAAAATCAATAGCATCCCGCACATTTTTTTCTTCATAAAGAGGCTTGTCTTGCAGTAAAACCGTCCAATGCGTATAAAGTTTCTCTTTAGGCTTGGTCAAAATCTCCGTTGTTGTATAAAGACTCTCTTCGACAGGTATCAGTTTTGAGTCAACTTTAGGCTCAATTGTGACATAAAATTCTCCATCTTTTTCATAAAAATCAATCTCAGCTAATTTCATTTTTTTAGATTCAATCGGCTTATTAATGGGTCGGCTTATTTTACAAATGTAGTGTTTTTTATCAAGGGCATCTGGCAGTGTTTGGCAGGAGAAAGGCTTTACGTCCATTACATGTAAAATGGCATAATTGATCTTACTCTCTTTGCCACTGTTTAAAACAATCTCCAATGCAAGGAGTTGTACCGATGCTAAAAGGAAGATTAAAATAAATTTCATGCGTGCATTATAGCAAAATAAGGGGCTTTTCACCCCTTATTTAAAAACCGCTAGCTGTGACGTATTTAGTAATAATGGTAAGTAAAGGCTCTATTAAAACAATGGCAAAAAGCGTGAAAATAACGGCAACACCCACAATAACTTTTAACGGTGTGGAAGCATTCGTTGCATAAAGTCTTGCATCTGCCGTAATAGGCTCTTTAAGAAACATATAAATAATAAGTTTCATGTAATAATAAACGGCAATGGCACTGTTGAGTGCGATAATCACGGCAAGAAAAATGTATTCACTGTTAATCGCTGCACTGATAAGATAAAGCTTACCCCAGAAGACGGAGAATGGTGGCATACCGGCAAGTGAAAACATGAAAACACCCATAATCGTTGCGGTGGTTGGCATAATCTTAACCAAACCAGAAAACTTGGTATAAGGGTGTTGATAGCGCTCATCCCAAAGATTTTTGCGATGCCTTACGATCCATAACATTGTAAAGGCACCAAGATTGGTAAACATAAAGAGTGTCCAATAGAGGAACAGTGCGGTATTGGCTTGAGTTGTGCCAATTAAAATGGCTGCCATCATAAAGCCCGCGTGAGAGATGGAACTAAATGCCAACATTCGTTTCACATCTTCTTGTACCAACGCTGTAAGATTGGCTAACGTCATCGTCAAAACGACGGCTACGTATAATATATGCTCCACCCATACCACGCCTGAGGCAACTAACATCTCAAAAAGACGCATAGCAACCACAAAACCTGCAATTTTAGGAACAATAGACATGTATCCTGCCAATGGAGCTGAACTTCCTTCATACACATCCGGTGTCCATGTATGGGATGGTACCAATGAGAGTTTAAACCCAAGAGCACCTAGCATAAAGACCGTTGCTGCAAGCACCCCAATGAGTGGCTCAAACTGACGTTGCATAAGAACATGCTCAATTTGATAAATCTCAACGCTGCCCGTAAGCGCATAAAAAATAAGTGCCGACATACCGTAAAATCCAGCAGCAAGGGCACCCATTGTAAAGTATTTAATGGCTGCTTCAAAAGCTTTAGCGCGATTGTGCATCGCTATCAATGTATAAAGGGCAAGACTTGAAGTCTCAAGTCCAATGAAAATCAAAATAAGATTATCACTGACCACCATACATTGGAAACCTACAATCATAAACATAAAGAGAGCATAAAGTTCTGCCATTCTAAACTCTCTAAAATGACGATGGCTTAAAGAAAGAGGCAAGAACAGAGCTGAAGCAACCAAAATAATGACTTGTGCCATCATCGCAATGCCATCAACCAAAAGCACATCGAAAAATCCACGGGATGGGCCATTGTAACCAATCACTGCACCAAAATCTAAGATAATAAAGAGCACTGTAATCATTGTTAAGAAACTACGATTCAGCCCTTTTACTGCCAAGTCAGCACATAAAACAGCTAAGGCGCCCACCACTAAGATTGCCATAGGAAGAAGCGCTGGTAGATTAAGGCTTGCCACATCAATCGAAATAGGCTCTAACATTAGTGTGTCCCTCCTATAGTATTGGCTTTAATAATAAGCTCTTTGGTAGTCTGCTCAACTGCTTTTTGCTCCATGAGCACGAGCATTTTCTGTACACTCATATCAATAACACTCAGCACGGGTTTAGGATAAACACCTAAAATAACGACTAAGGCCACTAAGGGGATGAGTGCCGTCAGCTCTTTCGCATTTAGATCTTTAAGTGTCTTGTTTTCAGCATGAACGATTTCACCAAAAAATGATTTTTTATACAAAACCAACATATAAACAGCGCCTAAAATAATGCCTGTACCTGCGAACAATGTCATGATCCAACTGATACGGTAAAACCCTGCTAAAGATAAAAACTCACCCACAAAACCAATGGAAAGAGGTAGACCTACAGAAGCCATCAGCATAATGCCATAGATGGTTGCGAAGTTTGGCATAACAGAGGCTAAGCCTCCAAAGTCTCGCATCAATTTTGTATGACGACGATCGTAAATAACACCGACAAGCATGAACAGAGCACCACTCACAATACCATGACTGAGCATCAGAAAAATAGAACCCGTAATACCTTCAGCATTCATTGCAAACGTTCCTAATACAACAATTCCCATATGCGAAATAGAACTGTATGCAATGACCTGTTTCATATCTTCTTGTGCATACGCAATCATCGCCGCATAGATCACCATAATGATACAAATCACTGCGACTGGAATCAGAAAATAGACCGATGCATCAGGGAACAGAGGGAGTGAAAAGCGTACAAAACCGTAACTTCCCATTTTAAGAAGGACTGCGGCAAGGAGAATAGAACCAATCGTTGGCGCTTGGCCGTGCGCGTAAGGTAACCATGTATGAAAAGGAAACATCGGCACTTTAATCGCAAACGCTAAGAAGAAGGCTCCAAAAAGCCATAGTTGTGTCTCAAAAGGAACTTGCAATAAGTACCAATCAGGCAGTGAAAAACTCCAGATTCCTGTTGCTTCGTGGTATAAAAATCCCATATATAAAATACCCACCAGCATCAAAACAGATCCCGCAAAGGTATAGAGGAAAAACTTAATCGAAGCATACATGCGATTTACACTTCCCCATGCGCCAATGATATAAAGCATTGGAACCAAAGAGAGTTCCCAGAACGCATAGAACCAGATAACATCTAAAATCACAAAAACACCTACCATTGTCATCTCTAAAAAGAGAACAGAGATGATAAGATTTTTGATCTCTTTTTCAATGCTAAGTGCGATGAATGCTATCATCGTAATAAATGTCGATAAAATAACTAAGAAAATTGAAATACCATCCACCCCTAAATAATAGCTCATTCCGTAACTGGAAATAAAAGGATAGTACTCAACAAATTGATACCCTGCATTGGCATTGTCATACCCAATCCATAAGACAAGAGAAAGGAGAAACTCAATGGCACTGACACTAATACCATACGCTCGAATGCTCTCTTTAACAACTAAAAAACCTAAAAGTGCTGCTATCGCTGGGAAAAATACGAGAAGTGATAAAATATGTTCCATCTCTTGCCCCTATACCATTGGTCTATAGACAAAGGCTAAAATCAGTAATACAACCATACCGACAACCATCCATCTTAACATATCTGAAAGATTACCACTTTGCATTTTTCTACTTTTTTCACCCGTGGAGTACACCATTTTTGCAATTAAATCCACTGTCAAATCCACCACTTTCGTATCAATTTTTTGCCATGCAAAGTTTGCTAAAGCACTAAAAGGACGCATAATATAAAGCTCATACAGTTTTGGTATGTAGTATTGATTGCTTAAAAGCTTGTAGCAAAAACGCTCTTCCCACGCTTTTGAAAAGCCACCGCGTCGGTACATGTAAACCGCGAAAGCAATACCACTGAGTGCAATGCCCAATGTTGCTGCAATAAGCAGTGTTTCCGTTCCATGCTCGATATGAATCTCATACTGAGATAACAATCGGGTGACAAATCCTTCAAACGTATGCTCTAAAAATCCTGCAACCACCGCTAAAAGTCCTAAAGGAAGCAAGGCATAAATGACAAACGGTTGTGCTTCATGGGGATGAATACCGTACTTGACATACTCTTTCTCTCCAAAGAAAACGAGCATCACTAAACGAAAACTGTAAAATGCCGTTAAGCCCGCACCAATAAAAAGTGCGAACCAAAGGAAATAAGCTCCTTCACTAAAGGCAACTTCTAAAATTTTATCTTTTGAGAAAAAGCCAGCAAACGGATAGATACCTGCCAATGCTACAGAAGCGACACTCATTAAAATAGCGGTTGCTTTCATAGAGCCATACAAACCACCCATTTTTTTGATATTAAGTTCATCGTGCATTGCATGCATGACATTACCTGCCCCCAAGAATAAAAGGGATTTAAAAAATGCGTGGGTCATCAAGTGAAACAGTGCAATCCAGTAAGCACCCAAACCGGCAGCTACAAACATATACCCCAGTTGGGAAAGGGTTGAGTACGCAATAATGCGTTTAAGATCGTTATTGACAAGTGCCATAGAAGCAGCAAAAATAGCCACAAAAGCACCTAAAGACGCAATGGCAAACCCAACATCGGGAATCAATGTATACAGTTCTCCACAACGAATAACAAGGTAAACACCCGCGGTTACCATGGTTGCCGCGTGGATCAGCGCTGAAACAGGTGTTGGACCTTCCATCGCATCGGCAAGCCACGTATGCAGTGGAAACTGTGCTGATTTACCCATCGCACCGATAAAGAGAAAGATACCAATGGTTGTCAAAATTGTTGGATCCATCGTTTTGACACTCGCGAAAAACTCATCGTATTGAAACGAACCAACGGTCCAGTAGATCAAGAAAAGACCCATGAGCATACCAAGGTCAGCAATTCGGTTCATGATAAACGCTTCATTCGCAGCCCAAGAGGCTGAGTGTTTGTGGTACCAAAAACCAATCAGTAACCATGAGCAAAGACCCACACCTTCCCAACCAATGAAAAGCCCTACAAAGTTGTCACTCATGACCAAGATCATCATTGAAAAAACAAAAGCAGAGAGGTAAGAGAAGAAGCGGTTAAAGCTCTTGTCATGATCCATATATCCAATCGAATAGATATGAACAATGGTTGAAACCAGCGTAACGGTCACCATCATAATGACGGAGACTTCATCGACAACAAAGCCAAAAGGAACTTCCAGATTACCTGCGGCAATCCAATCCATCATGGTTACATGTAAAGGGCCATAGGTATTGACATCAATGAGCAAAACAAACGAGGCAATCATCGAAATAGCAATGAGAAGGGAAGCAACAATACCCGTAAAAAGCATCTTAGGGCGTGCCGCAAATAGGGCTACAAACAGAGAACTTGCCAAGGGTGCGAACAGTGCCGTATAAAGATAATTTTCCATGCTTACCCTTTCATCGTCTGAAGGCTATTAAGATCAACTGAACCGTTGCGTTTGTACCATAAAATGAGAAGTCCTAGTCCCACAGCAACTTCACTCGCAGCGACTGCAATGATAAAAAAGGCAAAGAGTTGACCGCTAAGATCATTGTAATATTTTGAAACTGCCACAAAACCTATGTTAATGGCATTAAGTAAAATCTCAGTTGAGAAAAAAAGCATCAAAAGGTTTGTTCGGCGCATCACACCAACAAGCCCAATAGAAAATAAAATACCTGTTAAAACAAGATAATGTGTTAAGGTGATCATTTGCCCTCCTTTACATCTTCGATTTCTTCATCTTCGATGGCTAAATACTCATCCATCTTTTTACTCGCAAGTACAATGCCTGAAATCATCGCAACCAAAAGCATAATGGCTGCTAACTCAAACGGTACTAAATATTTGGTAAATAAAACAACACCGATCATCTGAACATTGCCCACACCCTCAATACTAGGGTAAAGTGACTCAACGCTCTCTCCAACAAGCGGTGCACATAAAATGGATACAACCAAAATCGCACTGGAGATAGAAAGACTGTACGCAATTTTCTTTGAGCGCATCTTTTCACTGACATCGCGTGTTGTATCAAAAAACATCATACCAAATGCGTAAAGTGCCATAATAGCACCCGAATAGACGACAATTTGAACAACCCCTAAAAACTCCGCATCTAAGATGAAAAAGAAGCCCGAGATAAAAATCATGCCACCCGCTAAAGCACTCATCGCATAGAGCGCGTTAGAGCTCATAACCACAATTCCAAACATACCAATGGTGAGTGCGGAAAAAACATAAAATGCTATAATTTCATACATGGTTACCTCAATACGCTAATGGTGTCTGTTTCACAGCTTCATCGGCATTATCACTTAATGCACCAAATCCTGGAAACTCTTTTTGTTCTTTGGCTTTAAAAGTATCAAGCGGCGTTAACATATCTGCTTTGAGACCAAAATGAGCGCGTTGTTCGCTGGCATTTTCATACTCTACCCCATGCACAATGGCAAGTTCAGGACAGACCTCAGCACAATACCCACAAAAGATACAACGCCCAAAGTTAATGCTGTATTCACTCACAACCTTCCGACTTTTCTCATCAATATGGGTGTCCATGCGAATACAATTCGAGATACAAATCTTTTCACACAACCCACACCCGATGCAGCGCTCACTCCCACTTTCAAACAGACGAAGCAGACGATGAATAGCGCGGTACCGTGGGCTCATCTCATATTTTTCGGCAGGGTATTGAATCGTGTGAATATCAAAACGAATCATCTCACGAAAGACTATCCAAAGACCGACAAAAAGCTCACCTTTGAGGCTTCGTTTAACGACTTTTTTAAAGGCTTGCCATCCATTTTCAGGCGCTTTTTCGCCCTCAAAAAAAATGTACCCAGGAGCGATGTTGCGTTGTTTAAAATCGTTTAATTCCATTTCATCCCCCTAAATCAGCACAAAACCGGTAATCAAAATATTGACCACCGCTAAAGGCATTAAGACTTTCCAACAGACCCACATCAACTGATCGGGTCTAATGTGTGGCCAGGCTGCTCTTACCCACAAGAAAAGAAAAACCCACAGTGAGACTTTCAACAGCATTGCAAGTGCTCCAGGGATAAACCAAATCGGATTGTAACCACCCATAAAGATGATGCTCACAAGCACTGAAATGGTGATCATATTGGCATATTCACCAATGAAAAAGAGACCCCAACGCATGCCCGAATACTCCGTCGCATACCCCGCAACGACTTCAGCTTCAAACTCGATCGTATCAAAGGGAGCACGATTCGTTTCCATAAATCCTGCCATTGCAAACAAAACAAACGCTAAAGGTTGTTTCCAAATCAGCCAATGGCTGATTCCACCGACTTGATAGTCATTGATATCAATTAAAGAGAGTGAACCAATCAGCATAATCGGAGCCAGTACGGACAATCCACTGACCACTTCAAATGAAAGCATCTGCACTACGGCACGCGCTGCACCCAAAAGTGACCATTTGTTGCTACTGCTCATGCCCGCAAGAAGCGGTCCATAAATACCCACCGATGCCACGCCCATTACATACAAAAGGGCTACGTTAATGTCTGAGATAATCGGATGAATTACATAGCCAAAAAGGGTGAATTCTGGAAAATAAGGAACTGCTGCCATCGCCACAAACGCCGTTACGGCCGCAATCACAGGAGCGATCATAAAAATCGGCTTGACCGCATTTTGTGGGACAATGTCCTCTTTAGTGAAAAGTTTAATACCATCGGCGGCAAGTTGTAACAATCCATATGGTCCCACGTTCATGGGGCCAAGACGGCGTTGCATAAAGGCTAACACTTTTCGTTCAATAAACGTTGCAAACCCTGCCATACCCGCAACCACTGAAACAACAATGACGGCTTTGACAATGGTTTCAACCAAAACGGCTGTTTCAAACATGTTCAACTCCTTTAATCACAACGTGAGCAAAGCGATACCCTTCTTTAAAGAACGGTGACGTATCGATTTTGGTATCAAACGTTGGAAGATACGCGATCACCCCATCGATCATCTTCTCTTCCTTAATTGCAATCACCAATTTTTCACCCACTTCATTTTCAACCGTGACAACATCGCCGTCGTGCAGATTTTTAGCCTCTAAAAAAGCAGATGAAACATACAGTGCACCCGCTTCATTTAGTTGATGTGCTTTATTGGTAAAGGCACTAAATTGATGCACAGGATTGGCACGGTACACTACATCGCCCTCTTTACATGTAAAGCTCTCTATTGGTGCTACCTCATCTTTACATGTAAACGTTTGGGGAGCAAGTGCGTAGCCACGATTTTCAGTACCATCGTTTTCAAAACGATTCGGCAAGGTATCAAATTTCTCTTTCTTAAAGCCTTTTTCACTCGGCAAATACGGTGTATAATCAATCGTCCATTCCGCTTCCAGACCCACGGCATTTGCGATATCATTGAGACAATACCCTTTAAACAGAAGTGCTGCATTGGTAGGAACCACGCGTTTGTTCATTGATGTAAATGTTCCTTCCTGCTGATTGAGGGCTGGCATATCCAAATCGCCCTTGCCCAAACTACTCAGCGTAAAGTTTCCTTTCACGTTATAGCCTAAGCTAAAGTTTCCTTTTGTGTCATCGAGATCACAAAGCAGTGAAACACCCAATGTGTTGGTGCGTGATGGAATAATGACCAATTTAAACGCAGTAAAGCGCTCGATCAAACCTAAAAGCTTCGCGATATTTTCGGCTCTTGGATGCGTGTAAAGATCTTCGCCTGCGATTAAACTAAAGCTATCTTTTTTATCCAAAAGCTTGGTGATGTTTTCTACCAAATTTGCATCTGCCCCGATGAGTTCAAGCAGTGCGTTGGTGTCGATTTCGATCTCTTTATCCACCATCTTTTCAATCGTTTTTACAACCTCTTTTTCTTCGCCACTCTCTTCGTCTTTCACGATCTCTTTAACGTCTTCTTTGACGCTCTCTTGAATCGTCTTTTTCTCTACCGTGTGAAAAGAGGCAAGATAGTCAACGACACTTTTTGGCATCGTCTCTTTGTCACCAAAAAGATCGAGTAAAAGGTAAGCAATCGCCTCTTCTGCGCCGATTTTGTGCGTGATGCTGAGTAAGTTTTTAGAGTAAGCCGAAACGATGGGGTCTGCCACAGGGTGGAAATAAAGCCCAGCACCTTTGTTCATCCCAATCGCATTGTTCATCGCATACCCTGCATTGGGGCTGTCGGTTTTGATAGCAGTTCCAAAACTCACGACAAAATTGCTTTCAGAAATAGATTTTAAATCGCCACCGTAAAGGTTTGAACCACTTGTGCTTGCAAAATTTTTGAGGAAGTTTTGGTACGCTTTGGCATCATCATTGACAAGCTTAAAACCAAATTTCTCTTTGAGTTTTTGTAAAATGAGTGCTTCTTCATTGGTGATGTAACTGTCAAAAACGATCGTATCGACTTTGGTTTGAATCAGTTCCACCGCTTTAGCAAAGGCATTTTCATCTTTACATGTAACTTCATTTTGGAAGTCAAAACCATAGCGTGCTGCGGCATGAAGAGGTGCGTAGTTATGATCACTATTGACGCGGTAAATTTTAGGTTCAGGATTACTCGTACTGGTATGTTTTACATCGTAAAACAGAAGCGAACAATCACTACTATGAGGATTGGAAGCTGGAATTTTGTTCAGTTCCCACGCATTTGACGTGTATTGGAAATCTGATCCAACGAGTGCACCAACAGGACACACGGCTGTACATTCACCGCACTGCGTACAGTCTAAGGTTTCAGAGCCACTGGCGATACCGATGATTGATTTTTGGAGTTTATTCCACATCGCATAGGCGTCTTTTTCAGTTTTATCTTTCCATGCTTTATCAAGCTCAGCACCACCTCGAGGGACGGTTTTAAGGGCTGATTCGCCGATCATATCTTTACAGACCGTGACACAACGCTCACACACGATACAAAGCGATGCGTCATAATGAATTTTACCCCACTGTTTCGTTGGGCGATGCGTATCGGCGATGCAGTGGTGTTGGCTGTCCACACCCATATGCAATGTGTAGTTTTGAAGCTCACATTCACCACTTTGATCACACACACCACACTCCAACGGATGGTTGATGTCGTAAATCTCCATAATCGCTCTTCGCTCTTTTTCGATCTCTTCCGTTTTCGTAATAACGTTCATACCCTCTTTGGCACGCGCGTTACAACTGTACGCCCTTTTGCCATCAATATCCACCAAACACAAACGACACGCAAGCGTTGGTGAACAGTTCGTCACATAACAGAGTGCTGGAATAAAAATATCGTTTCTGCGCGCAACGCCTAAAACGTATTCACCCTCTGTCGCGGTACACTGTTTTCCATCTATGGTTATTAAAACATCGCTCATTGCTCTGCCTTCACTATTTTTACTACATGGTAGGGATAGTTCGAGTCCGCTTTCGCACAGGGCATTAAAGCGATCACGCCTTTTAAACTATCGTCGCGAACAAAGGTGCGAGGATAGACCTCTTGGTTAATGGCAACTGTGATTTTGTCACCATTTTGGACTTTGGCTGCCATTTGAAACTGGGCTGAACCTATCAGAGAATGCTCTTCTTCACGGCTCTTTAGTGGACATTGATAGACCACAACCCCATCAAAACTTTTCAAATCTTCAACCGCATCTAAAACGCTCTCATTTTGTGATGGTGTTATCATCTCAGGTCTGCTCCCCACAATGAGCAATTTTGCTTTGCCAAACGTCGCAATCAATCCTGCAAGATGGGCAATAGAAGTAGCTTGGGGATGACGTATCAGATCATCACCTAAAACAATCAGCACACGGTTAGCCGCTTGATACAACGTTTCAATCTCTTCGATCTCTTCCTCACCCAAATTACTCTCAGCGCTGATATACCCTTCATCAAGCTCTTCAAAATAATTTTTGATAGCTTCTGGAAGTTTTACATGTAAAAGAAAACTTTTGGCCAAAAGGGCAAAGACACCCTCTTCTGAACCCACTTCATAACGGCTAAAAATCGTACTTTTTTCTACCAATGCTTGATCTTCCATCGTAAAGAGATAGACTATTTTTGCATCATTACCACGTAAGCTCTCTAAAAGTGCCGTGTCATGGCGAGAAGGAAGCGTTCCCACAGAAATAATAAGATCAAATTCTTTACATGTAAATGCAAACTGTTCTTTACTGGATTGATTTAAGGCTTCTATAAATTGCTTTGTTACCATCTATGCTACTTCACTTTTCACTTTTTTAACCACAATCGTCCAATCGGCCTCATTGAACTTTAAAGAGTTCATCAATGTCCAGCCAGCCTCTTTAATCACATCCGCACTTTTTTGAACAGGAGAAAAATCACCGATTTCAAACATAAAGATGGACACTTCACCCATAGCAGTCTCATCAATGATCTCAAGCATACGTCCGTAAAAATCATCCCCTAAATGGCGTAAGTCATACCGTTGCATTGCCCTCTCCTATCTGTCAATTTCGCCAAAGACGATGTTCGCGTTACCAATAATCGCAACCACGTCGGCTAAATATTCACCCACTAAAATCTCTTGTAAAAGTGCCGTATGGAAAAAACTAGGTGCACGAAGTTTTAGCCTGTAAGGATACGGATCGCCCTGAGAATTGATGTAAAAACCAAGCTCTCCTTTGGGTGATTCTGTAGCAACATAAACCTCTCCAACAGGAGGGCACATCCCTTGTGTTACAAGAACAAAATGTTGCATCAATGAATAATTTTGCGTCATAATCTGCTCTTTAGGCGCAGAGATATAGTGCGGTGCATGCGCCATGATTTCGGGTGATGTTCCCGCATACATCGGAATGAGTTGTTTAAGGATGCGAACACTTTGACGCATCTCTTCCATATGCAGTTTATACCTTCCGTAACTATCGCACGTCGTACTCACAGGCACATCAAATTCCACTTCATCGTAAAGCTCGTACGGCTCTTCTTTGCGAATATCCCATGCAATGCCACTTCCTCTGAGCATCGGACCGGAACAGCCCCAGCTTTGAGCTTGCTCAGGTGTTACAATACCCACACCTTCCAAACGCATTTTCCAGATACGGTTTTGGTCTAACAAGCCTTCGTAATCCGCAATGTCAAGAGGCAGATGGTTAATAAATTTATTGAGATTTTCAATCCAATTTTTAGGTAAATCCAGTGGCACACCACCAATTCTCACCGAAGAGTGTGTCAAACGCGCACCACAATAATCTTCAATCAAATCCAGCGTGTACTCTCGCTCTCTAAAGGTGTAGAGGAAAATTGTCATAGCACCTACATCAAGGGCGTGTGTTGCAAGCCAGAAAAGGTGCGAAGAGATGCGGCTAAGTTCTAAAAGCATCATTCGAATCACTTTAGCACGTCTGGGTACTTCAAGACCGATGAGTTTTTCAACCGAGAGTGCAAAGCCGTAGTTATTGGCCGTTGCTGCAATATAATCCATTCGATCGGTCGTTGGCAAAAATTCGTTGTAGATCATATTTTCAGCCATTTTTTCCATACCGCGGTGTAGATAGCCAATATCAGGCGTTGCTTTGCTCACTTTTTCGCCATCGAGTTCAAGAATCAAACGAAGCTGACCGTGTGCACTGGGGTGTTGGGGGCCAAAGTTAACGATCATATGATTGTCTTCACGCTCAAAAGCAATATTCTCAAAAAAAGGTTTTAGACGATTGACTTTTTGCATGATTAGTATCTCTCTTTCACGATTTTAGCATCTTCTTTTTTGAGTTTTTTCACGATAAACACGCCACCCTCTTCTTGGTAATCGATGTTTGTTTTTTCGTGGCTTGGCTCAGCACCAAAAGGCACTTCGTGGTTAAGGTGTGCAAAACGGTACGTATCGTTCACATCCACGCGTGCACTATCGCGCTCTTCCGGTCCTATGATATCGCGGTACTCTTTGCCAAAGATCTTATCGATCTCATACCATTGTGCTACTTCATCGCCGTGCAATGGATAGGTTTTGCGAAGCGGATGATCAAACCAATCATCGGGCATTAAAAGACGTTTCATATAAGGATGTCCGCTGATGATAACGCCGAACATATCGTACATCTCACGCTCTGCCCAATCGGCACTTTTGTAAACGCCAATCACGCTTTTAAGCACCTCTTTTTCTTGGATAAAACATTTCACACGCATGCGCTTGCGTTTTGAGGTGGAAAGCATCTGGTAGAAAATCTCAAATTCACCGCTTTTGGCTAACCAGTCAATCGCACTGTGTTCACTCAAAAAGTTGTAAGAAAGTTTATCTCGAAGCATCGTTAAAACATCAACATTATCTTTTGGGTCAATATAAACGACTAATTGCCCTCTTTGGATATACGCTTCTTTGATCTCAAAACTCTCTTGCAATACTTTTACATCATTGGCAAAAACGTCATCACTCTCTACCGCCTCTTTAGGAATTTGAGGTGATACAAAGTAACGATCGCTGTAATACGGTTTTTTTTGAACATTTTGTTTATCGCTGTATTGTCTCATCATACCAACCTTTTAGGAGCAAGTTTGCGTGATGCTTTTTCGGTTCTAATTTTCTTTTGTAACAACATAAGAGCGTATTGAAGGGTTTCAGGACGTGGCGCACACCCTGGTAAGTAAATATCCACAGGCACAATGCGATCAGCGCCTTGAACGGTGGCATAGGTGTTGAACATACCACCCGTATTGGCGCAACTTCCCATGCTAATGACCCATTTTGGATCAGGCATTTGGTCGTATAAACGTCTCATAAAAGGAGCATGTTTTTTGGTAAGTGTTCCTGCAATCACAAGCACATCGGCTTGTCTAGGGCTGGCTCTAAAAATGGTTCCAAAACGGTCAAAGTCGTAACGACTCGCACCCGTCGCCATCATCTCAATCGCACAACAGGCAAGCCCGTAGGTAAGCGGCCACAACGAGTTACTTCTACCCCACTGAACGAGCTTATCTACCGTGGTCAGTGCCACAGGAAGCCCTGCTTCTTGAAGGTAATTTATCTTATGCTGTGCCATTCGAGCGCTCCTTTTTTCCATGCATATACAAAACCGATGGTTAAAACAATCACAAATAAAATCATCTCAACAAACCCAAACATTCCCAAGATTTTAAAATCAACCGCCCATGGAAACATAAAAATAATCTCCACATCAAACAAAATAAACAAGAGTGCAAAAAGGTAAAAATGTGCCGAAATTTTATTGGGTTGCTTGGTCACTTCGGGACCGCATTCATAAATGCTGAGTTTGAGTTTTTCGGTATCCAGTCGTGCCATTTTGCGACTGACGGAACGTGCCAATACAGTTATGCCATAAAAAGCAACGGCACCAAAAACAAGGAGGAAAAAAGCTCCAAAATAGGGATGGGCAAAATCCATATGCGACAAAGGGGTCATCATCATTCCTTCATTCATTTTATCATGCTCTTTAGGCAAAGCCAAAAGAGCTACGGCTGAAGATTGCCTCTTGTAAGGCAGAATCTCATTTCACAACAAATCCATCTGAATGTTTACATGTAAACACTCAAAAAGGCTTGTTTTGCCTTTAGTTCATAAATCCAACCGATTTAGCATCGCCAAAAGCACCTTTAGTTTCACGATCAATGGCAAGTTTAAAATCTTCAAAGGTAAACAGAGGTTTTGCTTTGGTTGCCACTTTTAAAGCAGTATTTTTAAGTACAACTTTAATCTGCCCACCTGTGAGTGGATACGATGCTAATTTTTCAATATCCAAATGCTCTTCATACGTAGCATTTTCAGGTAAAAGCTTTTTCCAAAGCTCAATACGTTGTTTTAAATCGGGCTTTTCAAAAGCAATTTTGTAGTCAAAACGCCTTGAAAATGCGGGATCAATCGTCTCTAAAAGGTTTGTAGTTGCAATAAGTAGTCCATCGAAACGCTCAATCTGCTCTAAAAAGATATTTTGCATCTGATTATGCATTTTATCGGCACTTGCTCCACTATCGGTTGAACGTGCACTTAAAAACTGATCGGCTTCATTCAAAAGCAATAACGGCTCACTTTTCGTCTTTTTGCACAACTCTTTATACGTATCAAAAATACTACGTACATTTTTTTCACTCTCTCCCACATATTTGGAAAGAATCTTGGAACAGTCGAAACTCAGAACCCGCTTCTTCATCGACTTGGCTAAAGAGAGTGCTGTCATCGTTTTACCCGTCCCTGGAGGTCCATAAAGAATGATCTTCGCATCAATACCACTACGACGCTCTTTAATACCCCATTCACGAAGTAATTTCACCACATTTTTATCAATTTGTTTCAATAAGTTATCAAGGACTTCTTTGGTTTTTGGATGCAAAATCACATCATCTAAATTGGTCTTAGGATCGATCAGTTCAAACAGTTCTTGCTCACCAATGAGCATATCGAGTTTAATTTTTTTACTTTTTTTCTCTTTATTGGGGTGCATGATTTTTTGTAAAATCTCTTCGGAGATGAAGAAGCTTCGCGTTACACCACCAAAAGTACTGAGCATCTCATCGTAATCAATAATAAGATTTTCGATGAGTTTTGAGCCCTCTTCAAGCAACGAGCGATTTTTGATTTTTTCATAATCATCCACGCTGATGAGGCTAATAAGGGTGTTCATATCGCGTAAACTTTCAAACTCACCGGCATACTCCTCTTTCAGAAGTGCTAAGAAAATAAGCTGCTCTTTAGGACTTAGCTCATTTTCTTTAAAAATTGTTTCGACAATAATCTCATTTTGCGTGACTTTGATGCGCTCGACAATACGACTTTCTAAAAGGTCCAGTTTATTTTTAAGTCGCCCGATACTGGGTGAATTTTCAGTGGCATTGTGCTTGGTTTGGCTTAATTTTTGATACAGCTCAATTCTAAAAAATTGATCTTTGAGATATTCTAAATGATCTTCATACGGCGTAACGTCTGGTAACACAACCTCTAAGGTTCCCTCTTCTAAGAGTTTTAAAAAAGCAGAACTTAGTGTTACGGTGCTGTTTAAGAGCTCTAAATTAGAGACGTCCATGATCTTAGAGGTTAAAAAACTATTTTGAACAATCCATCCTTGTTCAATAAGCTCTTTAACCAAAGGGAGTTGTTGCAGATGCGCATACTTTTTGTCGCCAAAAAGCTTAATGAGAATCTCCCCAACGCCTATATCTACCGAGCCCAATACATACTCTTTGGTCATCATCTGTAAAAATTTTGCTTCGTCAATAGAACATTTAAGATGTTCATAAATCTTAGATGTTTGAACCGTTTTACTCTCTAAAAAATCTACCAAATACTGCAATACAAAGCCTTTTAATCCAAGTGAAAAATTTTTAGACGACTACATGTGAATATATGATGACAAGATGATGATAAAATAACCCTTTTATAAAAAAGTTAATCTCTATTTTTTACGTAATATCCCACCACTTTGCACTTTCTCTTTCAAAACACGCTTGAGAACCTTACCTGTTGCATTCTTTGGAAGCTCCTCAACAAAGTAAATATGCTTCGGTAACTTGAAATTTGCCAAATGTTGCTTAAGATAGGAACGTAATTCTATTTCATTGAGCTTTTCACCCTCTTTGGGCTGAATAAAGGCTAAAACGTCCTCATCTTTGGTCTGTTCGTCTCGCACACCAATGACCGCAACCGCATCAACACCTTCATATTTATAGATGACCTCTTCAATTTCTCTAGGGTAAACATTGATCCCCTTAGAGATAATCAGATCTTTTTTGCGATCGACAATATAAATAAAACCGTCACTGTCTTTTTTACCCAGATCGCCTGTGAGTAACCAGCCATTTAAAATCGTCTCATCCGTGGCATCAGCATACCCTAAATAGCCTTGCATCACGCAATCGCCCTTCACCATAATCTCGCCCACTTCGCCTGTTTTTACTTCCATTCTCTCTTCATTAACAATTTTCACTTCATAACTTGGAAGGGGTAATCCAACAGAGAGTGGTTTTTGACGCTCAAGTCGATTCACACACACAGCGGGCGAACACTCACTCAGTCCGTACCCTTCCAAAAGTGTCGCTTTTTTAAATTTGGCATTAAAATCATTCAGGGACTGCTCACTCAAGGGTGCACTGCCTGAGATAAAAATACGCACTTTATTGAACCACATAAAATACCATGGAATTTTTGCTTTTAAAAGCGCATTGTAGAGGGTTGGAACGCCAAGAAAAATGGTTACTTGTTTGAGCAGGGTCTGTTTAAGAACATTGGAGAAAGGAAAGACAGAACGAACAATGACAATGCTTGAACAGGTAAACATCGGAAGTAGCACCATAATAGAGAGTGTAAACGAATGAAACATTGGTAAAAAAACAATGAAACGATCTTTACATGTAACGTGAAACGATTCTGCGCCAGCAATGGCATTGGAAAAAAAGTTGCGGTAAGAGAGCATGGCACCTTTTGGTTTTCCTGTCGTGCCAGACGTATAAACGATACAAGCCAAATCATCTATTTTTGGTCTTTTTGTTCCGTAAATATTTCTGTCTACATGGGTTTCAATTTCATTAAAACTGTAATTGCGTTCATCTAAATGGGGATAAGCATCGCACCAAATGATTTTTTCAATAGCGGTCGTGTCGCATAAATTTTTGGTTTCATTCGCCAAGGAGGCCGAACAAATCAACATTTTGGCACCACAGTCATTCAAAATATACTCAAACTCCTCTTTTTTCAAAAAGGTATTAAGGGGAACGGCAATGGCTCCAATTTTGGTAATCGCAAAAAGTGAGACAATAAACTCTACGGAGTTACTCACAATCATGGCAACTTTCTCACCATGCTTGGTACCACTAAATTCTAAAAAATTTGCAAAAATATCGACCTTTTGCTTAAGCAAAAGATACGATATTTTGTGATTTTCCATAAAAATTGCTGTCTTTTTAGGGTCATTTTTAGCGTTGGCTTCCATGACCTCATAAAAATTTTGATACGGATAGGTGAGCATCTTTAAAACTTATATTTGAAAGATGCTGTCACTAAATGGGCAGATGAGTCTGTAAACTTACCCGATGGAGAGACAGATGTTCCACCTGTATAATTATTGACCGTTCGATCTTCTTTATCATCGTAAAGGTATGCTAGACCCACTTTAAGATTGGAAGAGAGCTTATATTCAAAACCAATGGAGTACAGTTTAGCATCAGAATCGGGGAGTTCAAAACCAAGTGTGTTGCTTGGAACGGGTGAATTATCGATTGCAAAACCAATCATCATTTTTAGATTATCGGTACACTGATGGCTTAAACCAATACGATAAGCATTGGAATCTTTCCAATTTTTAGCAATAGGATTATCAAATTTAGCAACCAAAACAGCATTACTCAGAGTACCATCATAATCAAAGTCTAAATCTTTATAGCTTGACCAATAGGTACGCTCATATACAAATTCAACGGTTGTTTTATCATAGGTATAAGCAGCCGCTAATGCTAAAGAAGCGGGTAAAGGAATCGTCACAGAAGCACTACCATTATAGCTTCCTGGTGAACCACCCATTCCACCTAAATAATTTAATTTGGCATCGCCTTCTACCGTTAAATCTACTTTGGAGCGATATGTTGCAGCTAATGTTACATCTTTAATTGGCTTGTAGCTAAGGGCAAGGTTATAGCCGAAATCAATCGAATCACCTGTTAAATCTCTTGTTAAAACATTGCTTGCATTACTTTTGACTACGCCATCCGTATAGACTCCACGTAAACCAAAACCGAGTGAAAGTTGGTCATTGACAAGATAACTTACAGTTGGATTGACTTCAATAACTTTCAGTGTAAACTCTTCCGCTGTTGATTTAGAAAACGCTTCATCCCAACGTTTTGAAAGGCCTGCAGGGGCAGTGATAGAAAGACCATAGCGCCAATTACCCATCATGGGTGAGACATAATGCAAGTTTGGCATTAAGAACTCTTCTTCTTTAGAATCTCCATTCATAGAAGCAGAAGTACCTTCAAAATTGACTTTCGGTAAATTAATATATGTTAGCGCAACCTCGGTATACGCACCATTTTCCATAAAAGACATATTGGCAGGGTTGTAATAACTGGCATCCGCGCCATTTGCGCCTGCTACATAAGCTGCACTAAGTGCTACTGAGTTTAAAGATTGTTCAGGAATACGGTATCCTGAAGCCAAAAGCGTCGCCGCACTCAGACTGAGTAACGTAGCAACTCTTACCGTTTGTGTCATAAATTGTCCTTGAAAATTTTATTTGGCAAGACTATAAAGCAGTGTAATTTCTTCCGCCCATATAGAATCATCGATCGTTTCAAGTATCAAAGGAATGTCATTCATACGCTCATCATTCATGATAAACCTAAATGCTTCTAGCCCTAATTTCCCTTTGCCAAGAGAGTCATGTCTATCGACACGGGCGCCCAAATCAGGCTTAGAATCATTAAGATGCATCCCCTTAAGGTACTTAAATCCGACGATTGTAGCAAATTTTTCCATCGTTTGCCTATACACGTCTTTACTTCTAATATCGTAACCTGAGGTAAACAAGTGACAGGTATCGATACAAACCCCGACACGCTCTTTATCGATCGAATTATCCATAAGGTAGCCCAAGTGTTCCATTTTGTAACCCATGTTGCTTCCCTGCCCCGCAGTATTTTCCACAACTAAGCTCACGCCGCTTGTTTGACGTAACACTTCATTCATAGAAGCGCTAATGAGCTCCAAACATGCCTCTTCACTGATCTGTTTAAGATGACTCCCTGGGTGAAAATTCAGCTTGTCAAGCCCCAAAGCTTCACAGCGTTTTACCTCATCTAAAAAAGCATTCAATGATTTTTCACGTGCTTCAAGCTCAGGATGACCAAGATTAATCAGATAACTGTCGTGTGGTAACACATGTTTGGGTAAAATCTGCGCACGTTCGAGTTCCGCTTTAAAACGGTCAATTTCCTCTTGCGTAAGCGATTTGCCTTCCCATTGGCGTTGATTTTTTGTAAAAAGCGCAAACGCTTTAGCTCCAATTTTAGTGGCATTGATGGGAGCATTAAAAACTCCGCCACTCGCACTCACATGTGCTCCTACAAATTTCATGAAAATTCCTTTATGGTAGTGGTTTTAGGCGTATTAAAATACCATTTTTGGTATCTCTAAAAGTGAGGTTTGCACCTTCGATTTTGTAGACAAGATGGCTGTTAGGACGTTCGATCTCTTGCTCAAAACCACTAGAGGTTTGATGCAGATTTTGCCCTTCATAAATTGGCTTTTTAGCGATAATCTCCTGCATCAATCCCACATAATGTTCATCTTGAAAAAACTGTTGATTGAAAGAGAGTTGATCCAAACATCGCCCTTCTAAGCAGATGTTGTTTCCCATGATTTCAAGATTAAAAAGCACACTGCCTGCGGTGAAAATTTGCACATTGGTATAGTCATTTCCGTGGTTAATAAAGCCGGTATCAGAAAGGGCGACTTGCTTATTTTTAATCGTAATGACATATGTTTCCGAAGAATTGATTGTCTGCTTGAGCGCACATCCACTCAAAAAAATCAAGACAAAAAAGCTTACATGTAAAACGATTTTCACGAATGACACTCCTTACATGTACCTTTTAACACAATGCTTGTCACTTCCCCCTCAACCTTACCCAAGTCAACATCCATACAGGTGATTTTGTGGCACTGCTCGCAAATAAAATGCGCATGGGTAGTACTCGAGAGTTCAAAATACCACTTACGATCATCGGCTTCAAATTTATGCACCATGCCTGATTCTTCAAACTTTGCGATGTTACGGTAAAAAGTCGCTTTATCCATCGTCACGCTCATCTTCTCTTTGATCTGTTCGTAGCTTAGAGGATGGTGTGCAACTTTGAGCACTTCTAAAATCGAAGCACGTGCCGTTGTAAACTTGATATCGTGTTCTTGAAACAATGTTTTGATCTGTTCACTCATGATTTTCCTCATTAGTTAATAGTGAATGTTATCTAAAAAATTATTAACGCACAACGAAGTTGCATCTGATGAAGAGTGCACAAAAGGGCTCAAGATTTTTACATGTAAACACGATGATCGCTCTTGATGACAAAAAAAGTGGTGTTTCTAGATCATTCTCATAGCAATGTTGGATTAAAGCGCACGCTTTCGTCTTCGATACTGTTCTATGACGTAAGATCCCAATTCCGCAAGGAGCATTCCACACAAAATCAGTACTGCACCACCTATTTGAGAAAAGCTTAAGAGCTCGTTGGCAAAGAAATAACCAAAGATGCCCGCACTGACAGGCTCCATCGTAAAAATAATCGCAGTTTTAGCCGCTGTTGTAAAACGTTGCATCGCAGTTTGAACCCAAAAGGCAAAGATAGTTGCAAAAATTACGGTAATCGCAATGGCATTGATAAATAACTTATCTGTGTTAGGAGGGATAATTGAACCTTCCATGGCAAACCCACCGACAAAAGAGCAGATACCAACGGTTAAAAACTGAATCGTTACTAAAAGGTAAATATTATGCTGCCTTGAAAGATGTCCTGTAAAAACGATATGCAGTGCAAACATCATCGCACAAACAAAGGCATACAGTTCACCTAAAGAAAATCCTATTTCACTATTAAGCGTTAAGAAGTAAAGCCCAATAGCCGCAATAACAGCACCCAAAGTTGAAAACAGAGACGCTTTGTGTTTAAAGAGCAGAAAAGAGATAAAGGGAACCACAATCACACTCAGCCCTGTAATGAATCCAACCGTCGATGAGTACGTATAGGTCAGGGCAAACGTTTGGAAGGCATAGCCCAAAAACATAAAAAGCCCCAAAAGTATGCCTGCTTTTAAAACTTCTTTATTGATCAATCGAAGCTGTTTAAAGGAAATCAGCGCCATTAAAAGGCCCGCTAGAGAAAATCGCCAAAATAAAAAAGTGTAAACAGGCGTTTCATTCACCGCTGCTTGTACCACAAAGAAGGTACTTCCCCATGCGACAGCAACCATTAAAAGCAAAAAATCAGCACCCAACTCACGTAATTTATGATGGATCAATACACACCTCATATTTAGATAAAATCGGCATTGTAGCACAATGAAGTGGGGAAATACAGAGTGCATCTCCGCAAAAGTTTTCTAAAGCAGAAAGTTTTCTTTATCTCATTCGCAAGAACATGCTATAATCTAAAATCTAGTAAAATATTTTTATGACTATTTAATATTTGGAGGCTTTGAGTCATGATTCAACACATTAAAATCTCCCTCTTCTCTCTGGTTCTACTTTGCTCTTTTTTGCATGCTGCAAGCAATGGAGAAACCCTTTTTAAACAATGTGCAGGTTGTCATGGAGCCGATGGACGCAATAAAGCTTTTGGTAAAAGTGGCATCATTGCAGGTCAGAATGCTGAAGTCCTTGTAGAGAGTCTCAAATATTACAAAGAGACGGAATTTAAAACACATGGAACCTCTTTGGTCATGTCTAAGCAAGTCAAGAATATGAATATGCAAGACTTACTTGATATAGCAGCCCATGTTTCCAAATTACCAAAATAACTTTTTACATCAATTTCAATGCTTTTTTGAGTAAGAAAAGTCATAGTATCCTCTATATTTTACGAAGATTTTTCTCCTTTTTAATGCGAAGAAACCCCTTTATCTTACTTTTATATTCTACTGCTACAATTATGCTCTACGCCATTTAATGAAAGAAAGGTTTGAATGAGTCAAGCTATTGTGCGCATGGAAAACGTTAATAAATATTATGACGCGTTTCATGTTCTTAAAAATATTAATTTTTCCGTTACAGAAGGTGAAATTGTTGTGATTTGTGGCCCTAGTGGTAGCGGTAAATCAACGCTCATCCGATGTATGAATAAACTTGAAGAGATTGATAGTGGTGAAATCGTGATTGATGACTACAATCTTTACGATAGAAAAACCAATGTAAACCAAGTGCGTGCAGAAACAGGAATGGTTTTTCAACATTTTAATCTTTTTCCGCATTTAACAATTCTCGAAAATATCACTATCGCTCAACGTAAAGTTAAAGGGATGAGTAAACATGATGCCAATGAGGCAGCGCTTAAATTATTGGAGCGCGTTGGACTGGTTCATAAAGCAGAAGGCTATCCTAACGAGCTAAGCGGTGGACAGAAACAACGTGTTGCCATTGCAAGGACTTTAGCAATGAAGCCCAAAATTATCCTCTTTGATGAACCAACCAGCGCCCTTGATCCTGAAATGATCGGTGGCGTTTTAGATGTTATGCGAGAACTTGCCCATGAAAATTTCACCATTGTCTGTGTGACACACGAAATGGGTTTTGCGAAAGAAGTGAGTGATCGTATCGTTTTTATGGATGAGGGAGTTATTATTGAAGAAGCAACCCCTGAAGCCTTTTTTGCCAATCCTAAAACAGAACGTGCTCAAAAATTTTTACAAGAGATATTAACACATTAAAAACCAAATCTTTAAGGAGAGTAGCAATGAAAAAACTTTTAGCGGCATTACTTGTAATGCTAGGCATTAACGCTATGGCTGATGATATCAACCTATGGCAAAAATCAACCCTCAACAGCATCGTGCAAAAAGGGGTTTTAACGGTAGGTTTAGAGCCAGGTTATATGCCATTTGAGATGAAAGACAAGCAAGGAAACATCATCGGTTTTGATGTTGATATGGCAAATGAAATGGCAAAAGCAATGGGTGTTAAACTCCAACTCGTTCCAACCGCTTGGGATGGTATTATTGCAGGTCTTTTAACAGGCAAATATGACATTATTATGTCTGGTATGACCATTACACAAGAGAGAAACCTCAAAATCAACTTTGCAGACCCCTATATTAGTGTTGGTCAAACCATCCTTGCTCCTAAAAAACATGCAGGTAAAAAATGGAGTGATTTGGATAAACCAGAATACACCATCGTAACAAAAATCGGTGTAACCGGTGAAATTGCTACCCGTAAAATGTTCAAAAAAGCGAAAATTAGAACTTTCGAAACTGAAGCTGATGCAGCACAAGAAGTACTTAATGGCAATGCAGATGGTTTAGTCTATGACAAACCATACAATGCTATTTTCTTTGCTGAAAAAGGTGCAGACAAACTTGTTCACTTAAGTGAAGAATTAACCTATGAACCTCTTGGTTTTGCTATTCGTAAAGGTGATCCAGACTTTCTTAATTGGCTCAATAACTTCTTAAATCAAGCCAAAAATGATGGTACTTACAAAAAAATCTATGACAGATGGTTTACAGATACCGCTTGGCAAAAAAAGGTAATGTAAGCAGTGGCAAAGACAAAACAAAATCTTTTGCATAATAAAGCATTCGGTCACTTTGTGGCCGTTGCTTTTTATGTTACCGTTGGCTACCTACTCTTTATAGCCGCTTCAAATATGAATTATATTTGGAAGTGGACGAGTGTACCAAAATACTTTGCGTATGAAAAAACCGAGACGATTACAGCGCCACTTGATGGTATCATCCAACTAAGAGGATCATCCTTGATCATTCAAGGTCGTGATGATAGTAAAGAGGTTGCAATTGATTCAGGGTATTCTCTTAATGTCAAAGAGGGTGATAGTGTCTATGAAAATGATGCTATTGCTAAAAAAACATCTATGCACATAGGGCCTCTTCTCGAAGGTCTCATTGTTACGCTTCAAATTTCGGGGCTGGCTGCAATCTTGGCTTTTTCTATTGGCTCATTGCTTGCTTTTATGCGGATTTCAAGTTATCAGTTCTTGAAAGATATCGCAACTGTTTACATTGCAATTATCAGAGGAACACCTCTTCTGGTTCAAATTTTTATCTTCTATTTTATTATTGCTACGATATTTGAGCTTGAACGCTTTCTAGCAGGTGCTGTATCACTAGGACTCTTCTTTGGAGCCTATATTGCGGAAGTTTTACGAGGTGCTATTCAATCCATCGATAAAGGGCAGTATGAAGCTGCAAAATCATTGGGTATGAATTATCCACAAACTATGATTTATATTATTATGCCTCAGGCACTTAAACGAGCACTCCCAACATTAGTTGGAGAGATGATTGCTCTTGTGAAAGACTCTTCGTTAGTCTCTGTTATCTCTATTACCGATCTTACGAAAGTAGGTCGAGAGATTGTGGCCAATACCTTTTCACCTTTTGAAACATGGCTTATTATTGCTGCAGTTTATTTTGCTATTACCTTTATGTTAACGGGACTTGGGCATAAAATTGAAATGAAAATGAAAAAACAAGGTGGTATGTAAGCCTAAGCTTACATACCCTACCCTCACACCGTATACTCTTTTAGCTCATTATTTAAATCTTCCAAAATTTCACGCTCGCGTTTTGTAATATAGTGAAGTATCTTTTCGCTCATCACTCTATCAGGAACAATGCGCATGCAATAACGATACGAGCCTTTGTATTCAATGATATTAATCACTTCACCTTGAACTTCTATCGTTTTATCGCCGCTCATGGGGATAGATGCGCTATTAAGTTCAAAAGCA
>Ga0302212_1000033_pt1 | contig 79396 bp, 77 predicted proteins | sample II_Fen_N1_1_FD_200235 | JGI IMG/M metagenome (GOLD analysis project Ga0302212, IMG submission 200235) | Peat permafrost microbial communities from Stordalen Mire near Abisko, Sweden - II_Fen_N1_2 | ecosystem: Environmental > Terrestrial > Soil > Wetlands > Permafrost | place: Sweden: Abisko...
TTGGAGCATGGTGAACAAGGGTCCTAATTTCAAGGATTCTTCTTGTCCGTATCCTAGGATATTTTGGATGCGCATCTCACCCCAGATTTGGCTCTCAGCGGCCATTGCCACTGATGCCAAACTAAGAGCTGCTATGAACCAATAGATTATTTTATTCATTCGCGACTCCTTCATTAAATACGTTTCGTTCCGCGTCCTACGACTCTTTTACGATACATAGTAGAAACACTCTCCGCATCACCGACGAGCAATGCATTGGTTGCACAAACGGCTGCACAGATAGGCACACGTCCCTCAGCAATACGGTTATGTCCGTATAAATGACGCTCTGCTGGAGAATTGGTCTCCTCTGGTCCTCCGGCACACATGGTACATTTATCCATAGCACCTTTAGCGCCAAATGCGCCATCTCTTGGGAACTGTGGAGCACCAAATGGGCAAGCGTATAGACAGTAACCACATCCGATACATTTTTTCTTATCGTGTAAAACAATACCATCTTCACGAACATAAAAACAGTCCACAGGACACACTTGCTCACATGGAGCGTCGGTACAATGCATACATGCAATCGATGTAGAGACTTCTTTACCCTCTACACCATTGTGCAATGTAATGACTTTACGTCTGCTAATACCTGTTGGAAGTTCATGCGCCTCCGCACATCCTACGGAACATGCAAAACACTCAATACATCTGTGATCATCACAGAAAAATTTCATTCTTGACATTTCACTCATCGCTTACCCCTACGCTTTTTCAACACGGCACAAGCCGGCATTAAACTCAGGAATCTGAGTAATAACGTCAAAACCATAGTTAATGATCGTATTTGAACTCTCACCAATACTATACGGTTTCGTACCTTCTGGATAATTTGCACTCAAATCCACACCTTGGAACATACCCGCAAAGTTATACGGCATACAGATACGATCCGCTGTAACACTTTCGTTATGATGCGCTTTCACTTTAATTTTTGTGCCATGCGGTGAATGTAACCACATCATATCACCATCGCGAATACCTTTACTCAGTGCCAAATCAGGGTGAATATTTGCAAACATCTCTGGTGTTAATGCTGAGAGGTATTTGCTGGTTCGCTCGAGCATACCAGCACCTGAGAGGTTAACAACCCGCATACTGACCATCATCGTTGGGAAATCTTCAAACCAGTTCTGTTTTTGTTGTTCTGATTTATATTTTGTCTCAACTCTAAAGTTATTGACTTGGTCATCATAGGTTGGGAATGTTTGGACTAAATCCCAACGAGGTGAGTGGATAGGTTCTCTGTGTTTTGGAATTGGATCTGGGAACTCCCAAACGATGGTACGAGCACGGGCATTTCCAAAAACACACACACCGGCTTCACGACACTTCGCTTGAATAATACCACTAAAGTCCACTTTCCAGTTTGCACCCATTTGCGCTTTTTCATCTTCACTCAATGTAATACCAAGGACGTGCTCAATGTTTGCCTTCGTGATTTCAGGATAACCACCCTGCACTTTTGAGCCTTTAACCGTCACTGTTTTACTGGCAATTTGGCTAACACCATTGTGCTCAGCACCAAAACGATTTCTAAAGCCCATACCGCCTTCATTGACAGGAGTATTGAGATCAAAAAGTATTGGTGATCCTGGATGTTTTTCATCCCAGCATGGCCATGGAAGCGCGTAATATTGCCCTTTCATCTCGCCACGTCCTTCTAAGGTTAATGGATCAAACATATGCCAATTCTCTTGATGTTTACGAAGTCTCTCGGCTGTCCAACCGCTTAGTCCTATCGATTTAACCGAACGTGCAATTTCATTGACTGCATCATCTGGCCATTTGAAGCTCTCTCGTACAGGAACCACTTTGCCCTCTTTGACACCCATTTTCATACCTTGGACGAACTGATCGTAGAAGCCAAATTTTTTCGCGAAAGCAAACATAACTTCTTGATCTTCTTTCGCTTCATAAAGAGGTTCAATGACTTTTGTACGCCATTGCGCAGAGCGATTCGTTGCCGTTACGGTTCCCTCAGATTCAAACTGAGTCCCTACAGGAAGAATATAGATATTATCTTTTCTGCTTGTTAAAATTGCCGCCTCATTCACAAATGGCTCTGCAATCACCAGTAAATCTAATTTATCAAGGGCCTCTTTGATTTTCGCTTGTTGCGTCATAGAGGTAATACCCGTTCCTTGAACCCAAAGTGCTCGAATAGGACTGGAAGAGTGTGTTTTTTCCTCTTGAAGAACACCTTGCCACCATTTGGAAAGGGAAAAGCCTTTTTCATTCATCCATTTTTGTGAGTAAAATCTGCTTTTGAGCCACTCATAATCCACACCCCATGTTTGAGCATAGTATTTCCAAGCAGCGTCATCTAAACCGTAATACCCAGGTAGGGTATCGGCAATATTTCCCATATCGGTAGAGCCTTGAACGTTATCGTGTCCACGAATAATATTACAGCCACCCCCTTTTTTACCTGCATTACCAAGAGCAAGTTGAAGGATAGGAAGGATTCTCGTATTCGATGAGCCAACAGAATGTTGTGTAATACCCAATGACCAAACGATACATCCAGGTTTTGTTTTAGCAAACAGTGTTGTAATCTGAATGATTTGATCAACCGGAATGCCTGTGACATCGGAAGTGAGTTCAGGTGTCCATTTCGCAGCTTCGGCACGGATTTCATCCATACCATACACGCGATCATTGATAAGCTCTTTATCTTCCCAACCGTTTTTAAAGATGAGATGAAGCATACCATACGCAAACGCGATGTCCGTTCCTGTTCGGATACGAAGATAATGATCTGCTTTAGCCGCACTTTTCGTATAAACAGGATCTACAACGATGAGTGTAGCCCCTCTGTCTTTCGCTTGTAAAAAGTGTTTAAATCCAATAGGATTCGCAGCCGCAGAGTTTGCACCTACCATCATAATGACTTTAGAATTTCCTACAACATCACCAAAATGGTTGGTCATAGCACCGTAGCCCCATGTATTCGCAGCACCCGCAACCGAAGCACTGTGACACACACGTGCAACGTGATCTAGGTTATTTGTTCCCCACATTGCGGCAAATTTACTAAAATAGAAGGATTGTTGAAGGCTAAATTTTGCAGAACCTAAGAACATCGCTACATCAGGACCGTTCTCAGCTCTTAATTTAAGCATTTTTTCTGAAATCTCGTTAATGGCTTGATCCCAACTGATTCGTTGCCATTTTCCGTCTACTTTTTTCAGAGGATATTTAATACGTTGTGTACTCTTCACCAAATCAATCTGGTCAATACCTTTACAACAGTGACTTCCCTCACTAATAGGGTGATCTTGAGCCACATCTTGGCGAACCCAGACACCGTTTTGAACTTCAGCAATGATTCCACAACCTGCTGAACAGATACTACAAATGGTTTTAACGCGTTTTGAACCTGGGAATGGATTTTTAACCTCTTCTTCGGTTGCCGGACGTAACGAATCACTGCTTGCGTAGCCGCCTGTTGCACCAAAGCTTGCACCGATTGCCGCCATTTTTAAAAAGGCACGTCTTCCTATTTTTAAAGAATCTTCATGTGTCATTTTACTCATGAATTCTCCTTACACTGCGGCGCGATAGTACGCGTCCCAATTAGCTGTTTTTGCGTAAAGAATCTCTTTTTTCTTCGATTTTCCCTTTACGACACCATTGCTTCCTGCTGTTTTGACACCTGTGTCGCTTGCGATTGCTCCGACACTTACGGTTGCAGCTACTGCACCCACACTCAGAGTTTTTTTAAGGAAACTCCTTCTTTGATCTTGCACGATTGCCTCCTGCATCTTTTACATGTAAACGTATTTACCGGTAAGATTGTGGCACAAAAAAGGTAATGTATCATTGACCGCCAATGAACTTTTTTGCATACAAATAGATGTTGTCAATGGAGTATAAAAAACACAGAGGTATAATAATGAAGTCTATATATAAAGAGCATATATCCTCCACGATACGTATGTAAGCCTACCACGTAAGCATAATATCATGAACAACGTGTGTATTATAGTTATATGCAACTTTAGCACATCTTAAAAACGATAAAAAAGTATTTACCAATATTGAGGCTTAAACTGTTTTTAAGAACGTTATATCGGTAAATATATAATGACCGCTTCCTATTCACAGAAACAAAACACTAGGAGGCAAAACAGATCGTATTGCGCCCTTTGTGTTTAGCTTGGTAGAGTGCATCATCTGCATGGGATATCAGGGTATGAGGTGTATCTTCCGAACGAAACGTTGCAATTCCAATGCTTACCGTGTGGTGTTGGTTGGTCGGGAAGATGCCTTTTCTCAGTGTTTCTTGGATGCGCTCTGCAACACTTAATGCCTCTTCTTGCGTGCTATTGGGGCAAAGGATTAAAAACTCCTCACCACCCCAACGACCAAGCGTATCGGAGTGGCGAATACTCTCTTTAAGAAGCTTTGCCATTTCAATGAGCACTTTATCGCCAATCGGATGCCCAAAGGTGTCATTGATCGCTTTAAAGAGGTCAATATCCAGTAAGAGTACGGAAAAAGGTTCGTCTGTACGCTTTGCATCTTCAATAGAATCATAAAGCACTTGATCGGTTTTGGTGCGATTATAGAGCTGAGTCAAAAGATCGGTTTCGGAGAGATGCAGTAATTTTTGGCTGTATTTTTTAAGCTCATAAAAACGCCATAAGAGCAACAATCCCACGCCAATAAAGATGCTAATAACCTTAAAAATCATACTGTAATCGCGTACGGTTTCGGCATGAATCGCAACGTATCGGTTCACAATACGATCGCGATCTTCATGTGTGATCGTCGCGACACCTTTTTCTAAGATATCACGAAGCATCGGCTCGCTTTGTATAACACCCATGCGTAATTGATTGGTATAATCAGGCACTTGACCTGCAATTTTAAGATTAAACAGACCCTCTTTTTTGATGGTATACGCAGCAACAATTAATGAGCGCATTGCAATGTCAACATGTTTTTCTGAAACCAATTTAAACGCATCCAATTCAGACTTGGTTGTTATAATTTTTAGGTTTGGATATTCCTTACCAATGATCTCTTCCATCGCTGTTCCCGTTGGAAAAACGATGCTCTCCTCCATCAAATCTCGAGGATTACCTATAAAAGAATGCTCCTCTCTGGTAATAAAGACATTAGGATCGCTAAAGTGTGGTTTGGTAAAAAGAAGCCATGTATCACGATAGGGGGTTTGATTGAGAAAACTAATGATTTGGCATTTACCCGCTTTGGAGTACGCAACACTCTCATCCCAATCTTTTGTCTGCACAATAACCACATGAAGCCCGAGCCGTTGTGTCACTAAAGTGAGAAGATCTGCTCCAATACCTGTGTAGTTACCTTTGGCATCCATCATCTCAAAAGGTTCCCAATCAGGATCAACACAAACGTTAAGCGTTCCTAATTTTTCAAGATAGTTTTTTTCTGCGGATGATAAGTCAATCCCCAAAAGAGTAAAGGGGAACATCCACATTAGAATGAACCAAAGTTTTATCATCATCCTCACAACCGAGCCCCTATTCCATATAATGGGAGCATTATAACCGATTAGTAGTCTCTTGGTGTTAAAAGTTTTTTGTAGTAGGTTTGGGTTAAATGCAGTGCAGCAATAGGGTTGTGCCCTAAAACACGATCTTTAACCACAAGATACGTTGTTGTCGCTTTCGCATGTTTGATAAAAAGCGAATCATGCCCAACGCATAAACCCATAATGACATTGAGGTCACTCTTGGCTTTATTGAGGTATTTGGCTTGAAGCACAGGATTGCACATCGGCTCAAAGGTATTGGGACGAATTTTTTGCTCTTCCCTAAGACCAATGTCACATTTATCGCGAGAACCCACTTTGCAAATGGCCATAAAAACATCAAAACCGTTCACTTTGAGAATATCAGCAAAAATTTTAGACTCGGCCGCTAACCCAACGCAGGAGGCAATGCCAATCTTGTGAGCATCAATGCGTCTGGCAAAGGCCAGTATCTCTTCGACACGGGTGAGTTGTCCATAGTATTTACCCTCGATGTCAGCCGCGGCTATCGCTATTTTACGCTCTTCCCCCGCTTCGTCTTTATAGCACTCCAGAGACGCTTCAAGCATTGCATCATCGACATTTGTGGTGAGACAAAACTTAGGGTAGCGGCTCTCATGTTTATGACAATTCAGTGTTCCGCACTCGGCACAACTAAGCTCTTTTTCTTCTTCATTCATCCAAAATCCTTTTACATGTAAAGGTATTTGCCATAAAGACTCAGGTAAACCCCAAGCAACTCTTTAAGCCCTTGGCTTAAAAGTGCTTTTTCTTCATCATTAAATACCAGCTCCAAAAGTTTTACATGTAACGATTCGCCAAAGAGAACCAAACGCTCAGGTGTAAAGTTTGAAGCATCCTCTTTGCCTAAAACAAAAAAGAGCGCAAGAGAGCGATTGAGCCCTGAAACGTAGGCTAAAAGATTTTCATAGATGCTCTTTTCCACGGGTTCAAGTTGTGAAAGGAAGAGATCCAAAGAGACCGATAAAAAGCCTCTTTTTTTAGGGAAATTGGCTGTGAGAAGTGTCATAAAAAGAGTTCTTTTAGCCTCTTGCAATGGATTGGGAAGGGCAGTGTCCAAGGCAGTATCGAGTGCTTTAACACCCTCTTCAAACGAAGAAGGCTCACAAAAGCCTTGACGCGCCATCAAAGAGCCAATCTGCGCTTGTGTAAATTTTGTAGGTGTGTAAAGCTCCAATGAGACGAGGTTTTGCACCAACAGATTATAAAAAGCACCCTCATGGTCGCTTTCATTTTTGGCTAAATATTCGGTTAGGTAAAGTATCTCTTTTTTCATCCCTCCATTCTGCCAAAGCGCAACTGAAAAAGTGCTATAATGCCAACTCTTTTTTAAGGAGTACCTATGATTCATCTTTCGGATTTTTTTGCGATTTATGTCAAATTCTTTTTCATTATGACCCCATTTTTTGTCACGACCATCTTTTTGTCAATGACCAAAGGGATTGATGAAGGCGATAAAAAACGCCTTGCGATTAAAGTCACCCTTGCGATATCCATCACCTGTTTGATTATTCTCTTTTTTGGAAAATACATTTTTGAACTTTTTGGCATTACCCTTGATGCGTTTCGTATTGGCGCAGGAGCCTTACTCTTTTTAACCGCTGTTGATTTGGTGCAAAAAGACATTAACGCAGAGCCTACATGTAAAACAGACATCTTAAAACATGCCGTTGTGCCTCTTGCCATTCCCGTTACCGTAGGACCAGGAACGGTGGGTGCCTTAATGGTTATGGGTGCCGATATGGATGGCATTGAAGATTTGATGCTAGGATCTAGCGCATTGTTAGTGGCAATTTGCAGTATTGGCTTGTTGCTCTATCTCTCAGGTCACATAGAGCGACTCATCGGTCGTACAGGACTTATCGTACTCAGTAAAGTGACAGGGCTTGTACTTGCGGCACTTTCCGCGCAACTTATCTTTACAGGCATTAAAAACTTTTTACATTAACTTTTACATGTAAACATATCAAATCATTCTGCCAATGGCATTGGCAGAGCTTCAGAACCAAGTAACGTAGACAGGCAAGCTTTGCTTGTTTGGCGTTATCAAATCAAAACAATCGCCCAATCTTACGAAAACCAATAAAATAAAGCACACTCCCAACAATAGTAACCCCTAAAAAGTATGGATAAAGCTCTAAAATAGGCGTCCCACGAAAGAAAATACTCTCCGTTCCTTCGATGTAATACCGCAGTGGCGAGATGAGTGAAAACTTCTGCAACAACGGGTGCATCGCATAAATAGGTGTCCACGCCCCGCTGAGAAAAATGAGGGGTAGCATGATGACGATGGCAAGTTGCGCCACTTGCATCACGTCTTTTGCAATCGCTGCGATAAACAGTCCAATGCCAGCTCCCGTGAAGGCGTAAAGAAAACTGAGCAGTAAAAAAGCAAAAAATGAGCCATTAATGGGGGTATTAAACACTCCAAAAATCACAAATCCTACCGAGATAACAATGCCCACCATCACGATAATCACCTGCGAAAAAGACTTCGCCAAAATGATGATTTTTGCATTCACTGGCATCAAAAGCATAATATCCCATGTCCCCTCCTCTTTCTCCTTCACAAACACAACGGCGGTTAAAATAACCGATAAAAGGGTCGTGATGGAGAGCAGTTCGGTCAGCGCCATAAAGGTGTGGTTGTCTGCATTTTCATTGAAAAGTTTATGGGTCACTAAATCTACAGGAAAAGTACGCGCCGTAAAATTAATGGCAATATTTTGCAGATAACTCAGCGCCGTAAAGGCTTGCGAAGCCGCTGTTGCATCGAGTAAAACATGCAGTGTTGTATGGCGGTTTTTACGAAAGTTTTGCTCAAAAGCGTCATCAAACACTAGCCCCACCATGATCTCTTTATCAAACACCGCTTGAGAGAGTTTCTCTTGTGACTCAAATAAAATGGGCTCTAAAAACTCGGGGCCATGAAAGTAGCTCAAAAATTTCTGACTGAGCCCTCCTCCACTGGCATCCACATACCCCACGGCGATATTTCGGGGTTGAAGCTCAATACCACTGCCTGCAATGTAAACCTCAAAACTAAAGGCATACAAAACAACAAAAACCAGTTGCCACGAGCGTATGAAGCTCAGTAACTCTTTTCCCACAACCGCCCAAAAGATCTTCATCGAAGCTCCTTTTTGAGTAAGAAACTACCAAGCGTGAGCATACAAAACGCGTAAAATGCCAAAATGCCAATGTACATCACGGTTTTAGACGAAGCCAGCCCTTCTCCCACCAAAAAAACATCGTAGAGAATGTGGTTGTAATACATCACAGGGAAAATATGCGCTTCATAGCGTGAGACACCAATCATCGAAGAGATCGGCATCAAAATGCCTGAATACAAAAACCCCGGAATGATCGTGACAATGACCGTTAAAACCACCGCTACAATTTGCGTGCTTGTCACAATGGAAATCAACATTCCAATAGAAAGGCTGATGACCAAATAGAGCTCAGAGGTCAACCAATAGAGCAAAAAACTGCCTCGAAAGGGAACTTCAAACAGATACGTTGCCCAAAGAAATAGGATAAAAATATTGATGGAGTGCAGTAAAAAAACAGGAATAAGCTTGGCGGCAATAAACTCACCTTTTGAAAGAGGTGATGCGTAAAAGTTAAAAATAGTCCCTCGCTCTTTTTCTTTAACGATCAAAAGGGCAGCTAAAATAGCAGGAGCGATCAGCAAAACAAGTCCAATGAGTCCTGGAACGATGGCATCTTCATCGCGCATTGCTTGGTTAAAAAGCGTTCTTTGGTTGATGCTAATGGTGGGAACACCTCCGCCTAAACGCTCCAGCATTTGACTGGCGGCATCCAACACAACACCTTTGACATAACTCTCCATCGTTGAACCGCGCATCGGAAAAGCGGCATCCACAAAGACACCGATTTGCGTACTTTGTCCGTGCAAAAGCCGCTTCTCAAAGCTCTCAGGAATGATGACCAAAATATCACTTTTGGCTTTGTGGATTTCATCAAGCGCTGTGGCTTCACCACGCTTTTCAATGGTAGCATCAAAGTATTTGGAGTGTTCAAATTTGCTGACAAGAAGCTGTGAATAATGACTCTGATCGTTGTCAATAATCAGTGTACGAGCACTTGTTACTTCCATGCGAATGCCATAGCCAAAGAGAACTAAGACCATCGTTGGCATCAGATAGACCATAATAATGAGGCGTGAGCGCACAATCTCCGTGAGCTCTTTGAGCACATAGGCTTTGATGACATTCAGTTTCATCGGTAGTACTCCAAGAAAATTTCCTCAAAATTTTGCGCTTTAGGATGTTTGGCGTAAAACTCTGCGATCGTATGATCGGCGATCTTTTTACCTTGCTTCAACAACACCACACGGTCACAAAACTCCGCTTCGCTCATATAATGCGTGGTAATCAAAATGGCGATCTCCCAGCGCTCTTTAAGAAGCTTTAACAGCTCCCAAAACTTTGCCCTTGCAATAGAATCAACCCCAGAAGTTGGCTCATCCAAAAATAAAATTACTGGTTCATGTAACAGTGCAGAGGCGATTGAAAAACGCTGATTGATGCCCAATGGCAGCTCTTGTGGCATAGCACTTAGAAACTCATCAAATCCAAGTTCCAGTGCATACCGAGCGATACGACTTTTGGCAACATCGTTTGAAATGCCCCGCATTGAAGCGGCATAGAGCAGATTTTCTTCCACACTCATGTCATTGTAAAGCGCAAAATGTTGACTCACATAACCAATACTCGCTTTCAGCGCTTGGCGATCTTCTTGGGTTTGAATGGATTTTCCAAGCAGTGTGAGCTCTCCTCCATCAATCGGGTAAAGTCCTAAAAGCATCTTGATAAATGTCGTTTTTCCTGCGCCATTGGCTCCTAAAAGCCCTAGAATTTCCCCTTTGTGAAGCGTCATATCGACATTTTCATTGGCAATAAAACTGCCAAAAATTTTGGTTAACCCTTTGGATTCCATGACAACATCGGGCAAATCAATCGTTTTTTCTTTATTGGTAATCTCGATGAGGGGCATTTTTCTGCCTTTTTGAAGGGCATTGACAAAAAAGAGTGCTTCAAGGTTTGGTTCTGTATGTTTTTCCTCTAACGCACCAAGACAATACGTTTCATGCAAGGTGTGAATGCAAGGCTCTTCTGTTTTGATGCCCTCCACATAACTCATGGAGCGAACAGAGTCTATCAGTTCACGTGAAGTCCCTTGTGCGATGATCTCTTGTTCATCAAAGAGTAAAATTCTATCCATCTTGGCGGCTTCTTGCATGTACGCCGTGCTGATGATGGAGATGGTTCCTTCGCTTTTACGTATTTCATCCAAAATTTCCCACAATTCAATACGACTGAGCGGATCAACACCCGTCGTTGGTTCATCCAAAAGAAGGAGTTTAGGACGGTGTAAGAGTGTACAGATAAGGGAGAGTTTTTGCATCATTCCACCACTGAGTTTCCCTGCTTGACGATCTTGAAAGGCATCCAGTCCTGCCATTTTTAAGAGGCGAAGCTTGTACGCTTCAAAGGCACTGTCTTGATAGATGTTGTGAATATTGGCAAAGAAACGTAGGTGTTCATCGATGGTTAAAAGCTCATAGAGCACCAAACCAATCCCCTGAGGCATTAGCCCAATGGAAGGCTTAAGCGGTTCTGCCTCTTTAGGAGAGTGGTAGGTCACCCCATTAAACGTGACATTTCCGGCAAAAGGAATGACACCAGCGATAGCATGAATGAGGGAGCTTTTACCCGCACCATCCGCTCCAATAAAGCCGATGATCTCACCCTCTTTTGCCGATACATTGGCCCCCGAAATACCTAAACTTTTTTTATGATAAACAGTAACATTCTCAACGTTTAATTCCATTTTTGGCTCATTCTGGAACGTTGTTTAAACTCTTTGGTAAGCCTTTGCCATCCATCGAAACAACACCTACTGCTGGAATACCCAGTTTCAGGGTTAACTGAGGCGCATTAGGTTTTACATGTAAAGCAAAAACCCTTTGAATGCGATCACTCGGAACGCTCACCTCTTTAGGGGTAAACTCCGCTTTTTGCTCGATGCGCACGACTTTGGCAGGGATGGGCTCATTGGGTTTCCCATCTAAAAAGATGACGGCATCATTGCCCACGTGGAGGTTTCCATTTTGTTTGGTATCGACAAAGATTTTAAGGTATAGGGAGTTTGGATCAAGCAACGTGGCAACCACACTTCCTGCCCCGATGACTTCACCTTGATTGGCTATTTTTTCGACCACCACACCATCGATGGAAGAGCGCAGCGTCATCTCCTTTAATATCGCTTCAATCTGTGTTTTGGAAGCTTCCAACGCTTTTAGGGATGATCGTAAAGCATCAAGTCCTTGAGACATTACATGTAAGGTTTTTTGATGTGCCGTTGCATCGATCAGATCGCTGTTAGCGACGTTCATTGCAAGGCTCAGTTGTTCTCTTTTTTGGTGTAAGCCTGCTAAAAGATCTTGACTGGTTTGGTGTTTGAGTGTCGCGGTTTCGACTTGACGTTTTTCGATGAGATTTTGCTCAAACAAGTTTTTCATACGCTCTAAATCACGTTTATCTTGGGCTAAAATACTGGTTTGGGACGCGATGTTCTTATCGAGTTCCTCGCGTTGATGGTGCTTGATGGCAAGATTATCTTTGGCTTTTGAAAGTGTTTCAGGAATGGTTTTAGAAGCAATCTCAAGTTCTGTCACTTTGGCGTTCAACTCTTGTGTTCGTGCCTCTATTTGCGCTTCGATTTGCGCCTTTTGCGCTTCATACTCTTCGCTTGAAAGCACGGCAATCGTCTGATTGAGCGCGATTTTCTGCCCCTCATGAACGTTCAAAATTGCAATACGCCCTGCATATTTGGCATTAAGATTGATGAGATCTCCATCCATACGACCCGAGCCTTGCACAAGATTTTCGGCCAGTTTGGGAGCACTAAGTTTATGAATGATGAGTCCCGAAGCAATTAAAACCAAGGCTAAGATAGCCACCCCTAAACGATACTGTTTGATTTTTTCTAACATTCACGCTCCTTGGATGAAGAGTAACCTATTATATAACTTATTTGGTATATTTTTACCTCATTAAGAGCACTTTAACGCGATTAGGAATACTATTGATTCCACAATCATGATGTTTCGCAAGGACGGCTCATGCGACGTTTACTTCTGTTTTTACTTCCTTTGTGCCTCAACGCACAAACCTACACGGAACTTTTAAATTTGTTGGAGAAAAGTAATAGCTATAAAAGCGCTAAAGAGCTAGAGAGTGCGTCTCAGTCTCTCTATCAAGCAGCACAGGGCAAAAACCTTCCCTCCCTAGATGCAACACTCAGTGCCATTGAATTGAGTGAAATTCCCAATATGACGCTCCACCTACCCACCTTTCCTGCGATTAAAGCCGATGTAGGAACCCGTAAGCATCTTGAGGGCGCACTGGTGCTGAGTTACCCTCTTTTTACGGGGTTCGCTATCTCAGCAAGCATTGATAAAGCACGCTTAGAAAATGAACAAGCGACCCTTAAACTGACCAATCTTAAGCGCAATCTTGCGATGCACGTCACCCAACTCTTTAGCGCTATTGTCGCCGAAGAAAAAGTGATTGATGCTCTTTTAAGCTCAGAAATTGCCATCAATCAAGCCTATAAAAAGGCCAAAGGGTTCTATGACAATGGACTTTTAGCACAAAGTGAACTCTACGCGATTGAAGCGAAAAAATACGACATTGAAGCACAACTGCTTCACCATCACAATCAAAAAAAACAGCTTCTCAACCAACTTTCACTCATCGTCAATACCAAAATAGAAACACTCCAAGCAGATACCCTTCAAACGTTTGAAACACCGAGTGAGAATGAGGCGAAAGAGATCGCGTTTCATGAACGTGAAGATTTACATGTTATGGCAAAAGCGATCGATGTGGCGCAAAGCAGTGTGGACCTTGCCAAAAGCAAAAACTACCCAACGGTTGCGATGGTGGGCGTTTTAAAACGTCAAGGTGACTCAATGGAGCTCAATGGCGATGGTTACACCAATGCCGATAAAGGCTATGTGGGGCTGAGCGCTTCATGGAATCTTTTTAATGGTTTTAGCGATGCCCATACCATCGATGCGGCGCGCGCTTCTAAAATGTCCGCTTTTTTTAGTCTCGAAGAGTACAAGCAACAAATCGCCCTTGAAGTGGATAATACTGCACTGGAGATCAAAACTTTAGAAGCACAGTTAAACAGCGCCAAACTCGAAGCCAAGGCGAGCGAATCTTACACCCTTCTTACGCAAGGTCGCTTTGACAACCAACTCATCAGTGCGGATGAATTGAGTCGTGCTATCGCCAATTTAGCAAGCACCAAAGCCAAAGTCGCTACACTGCAAAGTGAGCTGTTTAGCCAAAGTGCACGCCTCTGGCTTGAGTGCGGTTGGAGTGTTTTTGAGAAAAAAGTTCTTACCCAAAAGTGAACCAAATTATTTTACATGTAAAACTTTTTTTTAACAAAGACTCGCTTTGAGCATCTTGTAAATAGTGGCCGTGCTGGCAAGATCAATCGCTTTAAAATCATCTAAATTAGAAAGAGACGTATCGGCATGAAACGCCAATAAAAGCCTTGTCATCGCCTCTTTTCCCGAACTGGCACAGTACATCAACGCTGTTACGCCGTTGTCATTTTGACTGTCCAGCTTTATGCCCGCTTTCACCAAAAGCTCCACACAGGTAAAATCCCCGCCAAAACAGGCATTCCAGATAGCAGTATTGCCATCGATGTTTCGAAGTTCCAGATCGACGCCTGCTTCAATGAGCTCTTGACTCACGCCCACATTGCCTTCTCTTACGGCTTTCATCAACGCTGAGTTTCCATACTTCCCCACACGGTTCAAATCAACCGCATCGTAACCATTGGACGAGAGCCAAAGCAGGGTTTGCTCACTCATGCACCCATCCAGTTTTCGTGCACATGCCCTTTTTTCTTAAAATGAATCGCTTCATCCAGTTTGGTTTCAAACATCTCAAGGTCGAACGCATCTTCAACGTCACTCGTAATCTCTTTGTAGACAAATTGTCCGTCTTTGTTGATGATAAACAGAGATTTTGCACAGAGTGTTTCATCGATATAAACACCAAATTTTTTGGCGAACTCTGTAAAATCGATCGAGGAACAGACAGGATTGGTGATTTGATCTAACATTTGCGCGCTAATGAAGTACGTAAATGCTTGCTCTTGGTATTTTCGAATGATCTCTAAAAGTGCCGAACTCAAAGAATCGTGATACGGCAAAGTGATCATCACTTGCACCTTAGTGGCCAACATACCAATGACTTTGCTTTCGCCACTGAGCATAGTAAGGCTTATAGCAGGAGCTTCAGAGCCGATTTTTCGCTCATTTTTATGTAAGGGTTTACGGATACCTTTAACGATTGTTTCCAAGAGGACTCCTTGAAGATTTTAAGGAGTTTATGCAAAAGCTATACCATGCGTTACAAAAGTGTTACATGTAAAGTGTAGCGACCCTATCTTGGTCGCTACCGCTTGTTTTATGCTTTAGGGTGAATCATCTCTGAAGGAATGACGTAACGGTCAAACTCTTCTGCACTTAGAAGGGAGAGTTTGATGCACGCCTCTTTGAGACTGAGATGCTCTTTGTGCGCGAGTTTCGCGACTTTAGCGGCGTTTTCGTAGCCGATGTAAGGGTTCAGTGCGGTCACTAACATCAACGAGTTTTGAAGGTTAGATGCAATCTTCTCACTATTGGCGGCAATGCCTTCCACACAATGAATCCGAAACGACTCCATCACGTCGGAAAGTAACCTAACCTGTTGCAAAAAGTTGAGGATGATGACGGGTTTAAAGACATTCAGCTCAAAGTTACCTTGGCTTGCACCAAAGGCAATCGCGGTATCAGCACCATACACTTGGCATGCTACCATCGTCACCGCTTCGGCTTGGGTTGGGTTGACTTTACCGGGCATAATGGAACTTCCTGGCTCATTCTCAGGGATATTAAGCTCACCGATACCGCATCTAGGCCCTGATGCGAGCCATCTAATGTCATTGGCTATTTTCATCAAATTGGCAGCTAAGCCTTTATTGGCACCACTCGCAAAAACAAGTGCGTCATGGGAGGTTAAAGCATGAAATTTATTGGGAGAGGAGACAAACCTTTTGCTCGTGAGTTTCGTCAGTTCTTCGCTGACAAATTCGCTCAGCTTTGGATGCGCATTAATGCCCGTTCCCACAGCCGTTCCACCAATAGCAAGCTCGCGAAGTGATTCAAGCGCCAAAAGGATATGCGATGAAGAGTGCTCTAACATACTGCGATAGCCGCTAAACTCTTGACCAAGGGTGAGGGGTGTTGCATCTTGAAGGTGGGTTCGTCCTATCTTGATAATGCCTGCAAACTCTTTTTCTTTGGCTTCAAGAGCAACTTTGAGCTTCTCTAAGGACGGAAGCAGTTGCTCTTCGATTTCAATGACACTGGCGATGTGCATCGCTGTAGGGAACGTATCGTTGGAGCTTTGAGACATATTGACATGATCATTGGGGTGAATCAGTTTCTCTTTTCTAAAGTCGCCACCCAATATCTCCGTCGCGCGATTCGCGATGACTTCATTGAGATTCATATTGGTTTGTGTACCACTACCTGTTTGCCAGATGGCGAGGGGAAATTCACCATCAAATTGACCGGCAAGAATTTCATCGCACGCCTCTATGATGGCACTGGCTTTAGTAGGATCCAGTTTATTGAGTTTTTGATTGACCGTTGCTAACGAACGTTTTAAAAGGGCAAAGGCGCGGATAAGCTCTTTGGGCATCTTCTCTGTACCAATTTTAAAATTTTCCAAACTGCGTTCTGTTTGAGCACCCCAATAACGTTCATTGGGGACTTTAATCTCACCCATTGTATCTTTTTCGACTCGATATTCCATGATGACTCCTTTATTTCATTTCATTCATTATGGCACAGAGAAGTTTGAAAAAAATAGCATTTTTTAAATTACATGTAAATCCTAATCTACTCTCTTAGATCTCAATACCAAAGTAATGTTTCACCACATAACCGATACCAAACGAGATCAGTGCAACACCAAAGGTGATAAACGACATCTCACGCACACGTTTCCAAAACGACAAATCTTTCGCCACTGAGATATAAAAGTTATAGAGAAGAATCGTTAAAAGTGCTGCACCAAACATCCACATCATCGCAATGGAAATTGTCTCAAACATGAAAAAAGGTGCAACCAAAATGGCAGTTGTCACAATATAGGAGATGCCCGTATAGAGCGAATAAGTCAAAGGGTTGACATCATCCCCCACATTTTCTTTGGACTCCAAGTAGGCGGACCCTGCCATGGAAAGCGAAGCGGCAATACCCATAATAAGCCCCGTAACACCCACCACCACACTTTTATCAAACGCCAATGCGATACCACTCAGTGTGCCGGTTAACTCCACCAACGCATCGTTCATGCCTAAGACAATAGCCCCTGCATAAAGAAGCTTTTTGTCGTGAAGCATGTCGATAAGCTCTATTTCATGGTGAATCTCTTGCTCATAAATCTCTTTGGCTTTGGAATCAATTTTAATAAGCTCTTGGTAAAAAGCTTTTGCGCCCTCTTCCCGTTTTTCTAAGAATTTAAGTGTAAAAGAAATACCCACAATTTTGGAGAGAAAAAGATAGAATAAAACGACATAACGGCGTGGCTGAAGCTCTTGATGGGTATAGGTTTTAAGATACGTATAGTGCCCTTGCTCTTCTTTAGCAATTTTGCGAAAAATCACTTGATTCGCTTCACTTTTATCGGAAATGGAGAGCATCGAATAGATCGTAAAATCGTCTATCTCATTTTGCTGTTGCTTCAATGCTTTGTTTACATGTAATGTATGCGCCATCGCAACTCCTTTGATTAGGATGTATTATACTCCTCTTCTACGCTAATTTTTTTACATGTAAAAGCGCAAATCAGTTTCCTGTGGTATAATGTCGGCTTGAAAATGCGGGTGTAACTCATTGGTAGAGTGTTAGCTTCCCAAGCTGAAAGTAGCGGGTTCGATTCCCGTCACCCGCTCCACATTCAAAACTTCCCAAAGGCCTTTTCGTGAAAGAGAAATTCCAAAAGATAGCACGCCACCCTGCCACACAAAAAGCCCTTAGCGATATGAAACCTAAAAAAACTTTTTGGAGTATTTTAGGAATTATTCTCTTTTTTATTGTTCCTGAAATCATCGCTTATTTTTACGCAACGGACATTGTTCATTTTGCACAAAATGGCTTGAGCTTGCATCCAACAACACTTGAGGGCTACAACTACGATATGCTCATTTACCTCTTTGAAGATGGTATTAGCTGGTTTAACCTCTGTTTTGGAGTCGTTTTACTCGTGTGGTTGTTTTTCTAACACAGCGTTACATGTAAAATTTTTCTGCACTGTTTTGATCTAAAATCACAATACTTACTTTTATTTCGCTAAGGATAATATAAGTGTATTTAAGATAAATTTTCTTAAATTAAATACAAAGGATTATCATGAAAAAAACATTGGTTATACTTGCTCATCCGCACATGGATCAATCAAGACTTAACAAAGCGCTACTCGAAGCGATCAAAGATGAGTCTGCTATTACGGTTCATGATCTCTATGCAAACTATACGTCTATTCATGATATTGACGTTAAAAAAGAACAAGCCTTACTCCTAGTACACGATAGAATTATTTTTCAATTTCCTCTTTATTGGTTCAGTACACCGGGTCTTTTAAAAGATTGGCAAGATAAAGTCTTAGAATATGGCTTTGCTTATGGTAGTGAAGGGTATAAACTTGAAGGAAAAGAGTTTAAGATAGTAGTGACGGTCGGTTCTCCAGAATACGCCTATCAAGCAGGTGCGTATGTTCAAGCCTCTATGAGTGAAATTTTAAAACCACTTCAAGCTATGGCACTTTTTACTCAAATGATCTTCACTCAGCCTTTTGCCGTTCATCGTGCCTTAAAAATTACAGACGAAGAGCTACAGGAAAAAGCACACGAGTATAAAAATCTATTTGTAAAAGAGGATTGGAGTACGTCACTGTTCAAATATTTAGCAAATGAAAAATAAGAAAAAATTTTACATGTAAATCAGTAAGCTCGTCGGGTTATGAGCCCGACGAGCTTGAAGTGTTAAAGTTTAGCGAGTGCCTCTTTAGCATATTTGACACCAAGGTCATACGCTTTATTATTCGCGACATGAACCTTCTCAGGAACTTTAGAGAGCATAACTTCGCGAACTAGGTCATGTGCTAGCACTTGTGTCATCTCAACGGTAATAGCAAGTGCCACAACCGATTGGGTAATAACATTGCCAACCTCTTCTTTTGCAATCGTAATAATAGGAATCTCTATGATCTTCCATTTTTTGCGATCTTCCTCGTTTACCGTTACCAAGTTTGGCTCTACAACGATAATGCAACCTGGTTTAACACCGTTTTTAAAGTTATTGAAACTGATTTGAGCCGTAGCGATCATAAACTCAATTTCACCTTCATTTGCATAGGGAAAAAGAATTTCACTCTCATCGAGTAAAATATCAACTTTTGTAGGTCCTCCGCGCACTTGAGAGGTATAGGTGGAGGCTTTAACACCATATCCACCCTCTTTGATCTTCGCAACTGCTAAAATTTCACCTGCCAAGATAACACCCTGACCACCAACGCCAACGAAACGTAATTGTCTTCTCATCAGGGGCTCCTTATAGCACAACGGTTGTTTTATTTTGTGCGGCATAGATAACTTTATCGTACGCTTCACAATATTCGAGTTTGCCCTCTTCTTGTTTGAGGATACCTGTTGGAAATTTATCCACACGCTCTTCAGCACTTAAAAGTTCAAACTTATTTTTACCTACAATACGATTTTCAATCCACTCAAGATTTTGTACCGCTTCGCCCATTTTGTTTTTACGTCCAAGGTTGATGTGACAGTTAGAGAATACATCAAAGAAAGAGTAACCTTTATGAGAAAAACCTGCAACAAATATCTTCTCAAGTTTTTGAGGATCAAGAACAGATTCGCGTGCAACAAAAGTAGCACCTGCTGCATCAGCCAGTTTTGCAGCATCAAACGTTGGATCAACGTTACCGTAGTTTGCTGTTGATGTCCACATACCTTGTGGTGTTGTAGGACTCGTTTGAGAGTTCGTCAATCCATAAATAAAGTTGTTAATCAAAATATGATTCAGATCGATATTTCTTCGACAACCATGAATCGTGTGATTACCACCAATCGCTAAACCATCACCATCGCCGGTGACGACGACGACATGTTTTTCAGGGTTTGCAAGCTTAATGCCTGTGGCATACGCAATGGCACGACCATGCGTGGTATGAACGGTATTGCAGTCAATATAGGAGCTAAAGCGTCCACTACATCCAATACCAGAGACAATACACACATCATTCATATCCCAACCCATTTTATCGATGGCACGAATAACGGATTTTAAAATAACACCATCACCACAACCCCAACACCATAAGGTTGGCATTTTATCTACACGTAGATATTTATCGTAATTAAATGCCATTAGATCATCTCCTTAACTTTTGCAACCATTTCAAGTGGAGCGATTGGACGACCATTTGCTTTGTGCAGTGTCGCAAAATCATCTCGTTTCATAACGCGTTGAATCTCTTCCAAGTACTGTCCCATATTGAGCTCTGTTACCATGATCTTCTTAAATTTCTTGCCGATTTCTTGAAGTTTAGCAACAGGACTTGGCCACAAAGTAATAGGTCTAAACAGACCCGCTTTGATCCCATCTTGACGAAGTTTCATAACCGCTTCTTTTGCTCCACGGCTAATGCTTCCGTAGGCAATAATACAGACGTCAGCATCATCAAGCATAAACTCTTCGTAATGAACAAGATCATCAGATTTTGTATTGATTTTATTGACCAAACGCTCAATATTATACTCACAAATCGCACCATCCTCTGTTGGAAAGCCCATTTCACCATGATGCAAACCTGTTACATGATAGTGATAGCCTTTGAAGAAAGGATTGAGTACAGCTGGTTCTGTAGGCGCTGCTGCGTAAGGTTTATAATCTTTTGGATCACCTGTAAACTCCGCACGTTTAACAACACTCTTCTCAATATCTGCAAGATCAGGAAGAATCGCTTTTCCATGCATATGTCCTAGCGTTTCATCTAAAAGAACAAAAACCGGTGTCATGTATTTTTCAGCGATATTAAACGCTCTTATGGTTTCAGTGTATGCTTCTTCAAGGCTACCTGGGCAGAGTGAAATAGAAGCAAAATCACCATGAGTTGGATATTTTGCTTGTCCGATATCGGCTTGAGAAACACGTGTTGGAAGACCTGTTGAAGGACCACCACGCATGACGTTGACGATCACTAAAGGAACTTCTGTGATAAAGCTATAACCAATTTGCTCAGCTTTGAGAGAAATTCCAGGACCTGACGATGCTGTCATAGATTTTGTGCCGCTCATGGAAGCACCCAGAGCCACACAAATACCTGCGATTTCATCTTCCATTTGAATAAACTTTCCACCCACTTTGGGAAGAAGTTTGCTTAGATCCTCTGCAATTTCACTTGAAGGCGTAATAGGATAGCCTCCGAAGAACTTACATCCACATTCTACTGCCGCTTTTGCTACTAAGGCATTGCCGCTTGATATTACTTCTCTTGCCATCAATGATCCTTATGCACTCAGTTTTCTAAATTTATTTTGTTTCACTTTCTCAGCTCTTTCTTTAGCTGTTTCAGAAAGCTTTGCAAACTTAAATTCGCTTTTATCTGCTACGTAAATAGCAAAATCAGGACAATGTAATTCACAATCCCTGCATCCAATACAGGCATCGGGAACAACAACTTCTATCATCGAGCCAAGTGTCGAATTGGGTGCTTGAACCATGCCTAAAACACCTGCTGGACACATACTCACACAAATATCGCAAGCTTTACACCTAGAGACATTAACCCATACTGGTGTATTACTTGGAGCGGTAATTAAACCCATCCTTCTCTCTCCTTTATCATATCTTTTCTTCGCAATGTAATATTTAATAGTGCTAGATTGTACAATAGTGCACCATCTAGCACACTTAATCATTATTATTTTTTCAAAACTTCCGCTATCTTTTTTCCGATTTCAGCAGGAGATTTTACGACATGAACTCCAGCTTTCGTCAATGCTTCCATTTTCTCAGCAGCTGTTCCTGCACTGCCACTCACAATCGCACCTGCATGCCCCATGCGTTTACCTTTAGGGGCACTTTGACCTGCAATAAAGGCAACAACAGGCTTTTTAATATGCTCTTTAATAAATGAGGCTGCTTGAATTTCGAGGTCTCCGCCAATTTCACCGATCATCACGATCGCTTCTGTTTCCGGGTCTGCTTCAAACATTGGGAGTAATTGAATGTAAGAGAGTCCAATGATAGGATCGCCACCAATACCAACGGCTGTTGTAATTCCAAATCCTTCATTACAGACTTGGTTTGCTCCTTCATAGGTCAATGTTCCTGACTTACTAATAAGTCCAATGTTCCCTTTTTTGAAGATAGAGCCAGGCATAATGCCGATCTTACACTCTTCCGCAGTGATAATACCTGGGCAGTTTGGTCCAATCGTTTTCATACCTTTTTTAACCGCATACGCTTTAGCTCTTTGCATATCGCGTACAGGTGATCCTTCGGTAATGATCACAGCCAGTTCAATTCCAGCATCTGCCGCTTCTAAAACAGCATCACCGACAAAAGCAGGTGGAACAAAAACCATGCTCACTGTTGCACCCGTTGCGGCAACAGCTTCGCGAACCGTATTAAATACAGGTTGACCCAAATGCTCAGATCCACCTTTACCAGGAGTAACACCCCCTACAATTTTTGTACCGTATGCTAAACATTGCTCAGCATGAAAACTACCCTCTTTGCCCGTAAAACCTTGAACAATTACTTTTGTATTTTTATTAATCAATATGCTCATAATTAGTTTCCTTTAGCGCACGCGACGGCTTTAATAGCACCATCGTTGAGATCACTTGCCGTAATAATATTTTTGATGTTAGCATTTTTAAGAATTTCAGCTGCTTCTTTGGCATTGGTTCCATCAAGGCGAACGATCACAGGAACATGAACATCCACAAGTCTCGTAGCTTCCAAGATACCATTTGCAATACGATCACATCTTACGATGCCACCAAAAATATTCACAAAGATTGATTTGACGTTTGGATCTTTGAGGATAATCTCAAAGCCTTTTGCGACAGTTTGAGCATTGGCGGAACCACCAACGTCTAAGAAGTTTGCAGGCGTTCCACCCACATGGTTGATCGTATCCATGGTACCCATGGCAAGACCAGCACCATTCACCATACAGCCAACATTGCCATCGAGTTTAACATAGCTAAGTCCATACCCTGAAGCTTCGCGTTCTATAGGATTTTCTTCACTTTCATCACGCATCGCCTCGATGTCTGGATGACGGAAAAGTGAGTTATCATCGAAGCCCATTTTACCATCAAGTGCAATAAATGCACCGCCTTTTGTTTTCACCAAAGGGTTGATTTCAATCATCTCAGCATCGTTTTCCATATAAACTTTATACAGAGCTGCTGCAAATTTAATAAAACTACTGATCTCTTCTTTTTCAAGACCAAGACCATACGCTAATTCACGACCGTGAAACGCTTGAAATCCAATGAATGGATCAACCGCTACTTTGATAATTTTTTCAGGAGATGTCGCAGCTACTTTTTCAATCTCCATACCACCTTCACGTGATGCCATAATGACAGGCATTTCGCGTGCACGATCCAAAACAATGCCTAGATAAAGCTCATCAGCGATATCTGCACCCTCTTCAATATAAACTTTCTGAACCAGTTTGCCCGCAGGTCCAGTTTGATGTGTGACCAAAGTCATACCAAGAATTTCTTGTGCGAGTGTTTTGACTTCATCAAGGCTTCGAGCGAGTTTTACGCCACCCCCAAGACCACGTCCACCTGCATGGATTTGCGCTTTGACAACCCAGATGGAACCACCGAGTTTTTTCGCGTTTTCTACAGCCTCTTCAACGTTAAAGGCGACATAGCCGTTGGGTGTGGGAACATTGTATCTCTTAAAGATCTCTTTTGCTTGATACTCATGGATATTCATAAAACCTCCCTGCATTGACTTAAATTAAACTTCTAATGCGAAGACTGTATAGTTAAGTGCACATCATAATCAATAAAAATCTTAACTATATCTTTTTTTTGTCTCTAATTTAAGTTAATGGAGACTCTTTGGGAGTAAAAAACTCATTTTTACGCAATGTTTCTAACAATATATTGACCGATTCGACACTTTTTGCAAATTGGTGGCGTTCATTGGCATTGAGTGGTAATTCAACAATTTCTTCAACGCCATTAGCCCCCAAAACAACGGGTACACCGTTAACGGTATCATGGTAACCATACTCACCTTCTAACAAAACAGCACAAGGAAAAATAGAGCGAGAATCACTCAAAATGGCTTCAATCATCTTAACCGTAGAGTTTGCAGGGGCATAATATCCTGATGTTCCCATATAGCCCACAATTTCAGCTCCGCCATTACGCGTTTTTTCAATAATCTCCTCAATTTCAACATCGGTGAGTAAATCGGTAAGCGCTACACCATTCACAGAAGAGTAGCGTGAAAGGGGAACCATATCGTCTCCATGCCCGCCCATAACACTTGCGGTGACTTGCCCATAGCCGAAGCCTAGTTTTTGAGAGATAAATGTTTCCATTCTGGAACTGTCTAAAATTCCTGCCATACCAATGACGCGACCTCTTGGATAATTTCCAGCTTTTAGGGCAACGTAGGCCATTGCATCGAGGGGATTGGAGACAATAATCACAATAGCATCGGGGGCATAGTGTACGACTTTTTCAATGATTTCACGTGTAATGCTAGCGTTGACCATCAAAAGGTCATCACGGCTCATGCCAGGCTTTCTTGGGCTGCCTGCGGTGATAACGACAATGTTGCTATCGGCAATCATCTGGTAATCAGAAGTACTCGAAATTTGAGTGTGACTGCCCTCAGGGCTTGTGGCTTGGAGAATATCCAAAGCCTTACCCCGAGCGACATTTTCATGACGGTCTATTATCACAATTTCACGGCAATGTTTGCGCATTGCAAGCCAATAACAGACGGTTGAACCGACATTGCCTGCTCCGATAATCGAAACTTTTTTTCCTTGTGACAAAAAGACTCCTTCTTTACATGTAAAGTAAAATTATGCGTTCAATGTTGCTAATGCTTTGTTAAATGTAGCGCTTGGACGCATTGCTTGACTTGTTTTTTCAAAATCAGGGATGTAGTATCCACCCATATCAACCGCTTTTCCTTGAACCGATGCCAGTTCTGAAATAATCGTTTGTTCATTGGCTTTGAGTGTTTCAGAAAGTGGCTTAAACTGAGCAGCAAGCGCTTTATCTTCACTTTGTGCTGCCAAAGCTTCTGCCCAATACATCGCTAAGTAGAAGTGGCTTCCACGGTTATCTAACTCACCCACTTTTGAAGAGGGGGATTTATTATTATCCAAGAATTTACCCGTTGCAGCATCTAGTGTTTTCGCTAAAACAGAAGCTTTTTTATTGCCCACGACGTTATCAAGGTGCTCTAAGGAAGCGGTAAGTGCCATAAATTCACCCAAAGAATCCCAACGCAAGTGATCTTCTTCGATAAATTGTTGAACATGTTTAGGAGCAGAACCACCCGCACCTGTTTCAAATAAGCCACCACCACTCATAAGAGGAACAATAGAGAGCATTTTTGCCGATGTTCCCACTTCCAAGATAGGGAAAAGATCGGTGAGGTAATCACGAAGTACGTTACCCGTAACCGCAATCGTATCAAGACCTTTGACAATACGCGCTAAAGATTCACGAATGGCATTTTCAGGTGTCATGATTTTAATATCAAGCTCTTTAAGATCATACTCTTTAAGGTATTTTTCGACCTTTTTAATCATTTCTCTATCGTGCGCTCTTACAGGATCAAGCCAGAAAATGGCAGGCGTGTGACTTAAACGTGCACGATTGACTGCTAATTTAACCCAATCTCGAATGGGGGCATCTTTGGCTTGACATGCACGGTAAATATCGCCTTTTTCAACGCTGTGTTCTATTAAGACATTACCACGTGCAATGTCAACAATACGCACAACACCATCTGTCGCACATTGGAATGTTTTGTCGTGTGAGCCGTACTCTTCTGCTTTTTGTGCCATTAAGCCAACATTAGGAACGGATCCCATTGTTTTAGGATCAAGCGCTCCATTTTTTCTACAAAAATTCATCGTTTCTTCATAAATTCGTGCGTAACAACGATCTGGAATGAGTGCTTTTGTGTCATGTAAGGCACCATCTTCACCCCACATTTTGCCCGATTCTCGTATACATGCGGGCATGGATGCATCAATAATCACATCACTGGGTACATGTAAATTGGTAATACCTTTATCCGAATTGACCATAGCAAGTTTGGGGCGTTTGGTATAGGTATTCATAATATCTGCTTCAATAGAAGCTTTTTGTGCTGCGGGAAGCGTTGAAATTTTGACATACAAATCGCCTAAACCATTGTTGGCATTCACACCAATTTCATTAAAGAGTGTTGCGTATTTTTCAAAAACATCTTTGAAAAAAACTTTAACGGCGTAACCGAACATAATCGGATCGCTCACTTTCATCATGGTTGCTTTAAGGTGTAAGGAGAGAAGAATGCCACTTTTTTTAGCATCTTCCATTTGTGCTTCAAAAAATGCTGAGAGTTTTTGACTGCTCATATAGGTTGCATCAATAATTTCATCTTTTAAGAGTGCTAGTTTCTCTTTGAGTACCGTCGTTGATCCATCTTTTCCAACCAGTTCAATACGCACATTCACCGCTTCAGGAACCGTTACAGACTTTTCGTTGCCGTAAAAATCGCCCTCTTTCATATAGGCAACGTGTGAAGCAGAATCACTCGTCCATTTTCCCATACGGTGCGGGTTTTTACGCGCATACTCTTTGACACACAGCGGTGCTCGTCTGTCAGAATTTCCTTCTCTCAAAACAGGGTTAACAGCGCTCCCCAAGACTTTGGCATAACGTGTTTTGATCTCTTTTTCAGCATCATTCGTAGGATTTTCAGGGTAATTTGGGATTTTATAACCCTTTTCTTGAAGCTCTTTGATTGCCGCTTGAAGCTGTGGCAAAGAGGCACTGATGTTTGGAAGTTTAATAATATTAGCCTCGGGCTGATTGGCAAGTTCACCCAAATAGGTTAAATCGTCATTGATTTTTTGTGCCGGTGTAAGATTTTCAGGGAAATTTGCCAAAATTCGACCCGAAAGTGAAATATCTCTGATTTCCATTTCAATATGAGAACTAGCGGTAAATGCCTGAATGATTGGCAATAAAGAGTACGTTGCAAGAGCGGGCGCTTCATCGACTTTCGTATAAATGATTTTACTTGTTTGTTGAACCATAATTACCCCTTTTTTTTGAACTAGATTTTCTTAATCATACAAGTTAGTTTCTTTATTTCGCTTTATTAAATCAATATTATTGATTTTTTATATTTTCCACATGTGTCTCATAGGTTTGAGAAAAAGTGTGCGTGCCATTCTTGTTTTTTACAAAATAGAGGAAATTGGTCTGTTTTGGAAAAATAGCCGCAAAAATAGCCTCTTTGCTCACGCTGCACACTGGATTTGGTGGTAAACCTTTGTACATGTACGTGTTATAAGGCGAAGTATCTTCGCGAATACGCTGTGGCGTGATTTTCGTATGTGAATACTGCCCATAATTGAGTGTGCCATCCATTTGTAACTTCATATCTTTTTTCAAACGATTGTAAATAACCGATGAAACAAGGGACATCTCTTCCGTATTCGCCGCCTCTTTTTGAATAATCGAAGCAATCACAATAAATTTCTGCCACTTTGCTTCATTAAACTCACCAAAGATTTTTTCAAAAACATCTTTGTGATACTTTTTAGCATTGGCAAGGAGAAAGTGCACGAGATGTTTTTCACTAATACCCACGGGAATATAATAGGTATCAGGAATTAAAAACCCTTCAACATACGGTGTTGCATTGGCATATTCTTGCATGAGTTTTTCATAGGAGAGATCAAACGCCAAAGCAATTTGGACAAACAAGAGCTCTTTGGTTTCACCAGGAATGTATGTCACCACTTTAAGCGGTGCTTTGGAGTGTGAAAGTTTGTAGAGAAAGTCACCACGGGTTAAGGGACTTTGATTAATACTTACCCAACCCGATTGAGGTTTTCCAATCATATAGAGAAGGTATTTATCGACTTTTTCGTGGAGGTCAAAATTTTTGTCAACCATATATGATATAATTTGTCCTATTGAGCCTTGGGGCACAAAGGCAACTGAGCTTGAGCTCATCGGTCTAGACAAGTGAAAGAGAAGAGAATATATGATTATTAAAGCAACATCACATACGATTAGGAATATCTGGATTTTTTTACTGTTCATAGTTCTTTCTGTCGTAGCATTAATTGGCACCCTAGTCAATGGAATTTCTATCGATAATGTAACATTACCGACGTTAAAAATTGATCAATTATATATTAAACTAGATAAAAAATTGATTGTGAGTATCCAAACACTCGAAATAAAGAAGGAAACACAAGCCGACACTTCACTTGAAGAGAGTGCGGAGATTATTAAAAATTTTCCCTACCTAAACCAGTTTTTTAGCAAGATTAGCATTGAAACCATTCACTATGCCAATGAAACACTCTCCTTGCATTATGAAGAAAATCTTTTCAAACTTGACAGCCAACATCTCAGCGTCAATCTCATCATCACACCCATTGAAAAATGGAACATTGAGGTCGAAATTCAAGAGGCATTTTTAAAAGATTATGCTTTACATGTAAACGGAAAAGCACGTATGGATTTTAAGACAAAGAACCATAGCTTCGAAGGAAATTTTGAGATTTTCGGACTTAAAGGTATCGCTCTTTTGGATCTTAAAGAGAAGCTTTTAACCTATCATCTTCAAAGTGAAACGTTTAGCAATAAAGAGCTGAAAGATGTTATGGATTTCATTGTAACCCAAGTCGAACTTGACCCTATTGCCAAAGATTGGATCGATAAAAATATTGTGGGTGAAGAGTACCTGTTACACTACTTTGAAGGCAAACTCAATATCGAAACATTGGACTATTTTCCAGAGAAAATGCATGGGGCAGCGACGGTTAAAAATGCAACGGTCAGCTTTGAACCAACCGTTCCACCCGCACATGTTAAAAAAATTGGTATTGAGTTTAAAAACGATAAGCTCTTATTTGATATTCATGAGCCCACCTATGAAAATCGTACCGTGAACAAAGCGGATGTCTATATCTACAATCTCATCGGTAAAGGTACGGGCATTGTCGTTGATCTGAATGCCACATCGAAATTGGATGCCCCAATACATAAAATTTTACATGCTTTTAAAATTGATGTGCCTATTACCCAAACTTCGGGTAAAACCGATGCTAATATCAGGCTTGATATCCGTTTTTTACCCTATGACATCAATGCAACAGGGAAATTCAAACTCTACCCCAGTGACTTTACGCTCAGTGGTCTTCCGATGTCCACAAAGTATGGTGAAATCAAACTTGATAATTTTAAAATCACCCTAGACAATACCAATCTGCGGTATAAAAATCTTTTTGATATTAATGCAACGGGACTTTATGATGTCAAGAAAAATCGCTATGATGGGGATATTGACATCAATGCACTCTTACTTGATTTTAGTGGAACCAAACTCTTAAACATAACCAATTTGAGTGATCAAAATGCTTCATTTTCCATTGAAAACAACAGTACCAAAATGGTATTACCGAGCCTTGAGGCAACCATTATTTTTGCCAATGACACCAATCAATTTATCATGAGCGATCTGAGTAAAGTCGCACTGCTTTCACCTTTTATGCACGATATGTCTCTCACCAAAGGCTCAGCAACCGTTCAAACCAAAGACTTTGATACCTTTGATGCCAAAATCAATCTGCAAAATGTCGAAACGCCTTTTTTACAAGGAAGAGAACCTGTTAAAGACTTTGACATCGCCCTGCGAACCGATACCAAAACTCTCGATGCCAGCACAACCAATAACAAACTTTCGTTACATTTTGACAAAGATATCACGTTACATGTAAAAGATCTCAACATAGCAATACCACAAGGGGATGAGCCCTCCAATATGCCCATCAAGACCACTCTGTTTGGCGAAAACTCTTCCTTTATTGATATGGAGAGTAATAAAACACTCCTGAGTGAACGCTACACGATGAACCTCTACAAAGATACGATTCGCCTCCTATCCAAACGGGGTAAATCTTCGTTTGAATACGAAGAGCGAAAAGGAAGTCTTAGCATGAGCGCAACGGCACTGGATGCCGAAGCGACCAATGCACTTTTTAACAAACGTTATTTTCATCAAGGCGATTTTTCATTGAACATTGAAGGTAAAGATGAAAAGCATATGAAAGGTACTTTCATTATGCATCAAACCTACGTCAAAGACCTTAAGTTTTTCAACAATTTGATGGCAACAATCAATGCAATTCCTTCGTTACTGGTTTTCAACGATCCGAGCTTCAATCAAGAGGGATATTTTGTGGATAATGGGTATGTGGAATTCAACCAAACCAATGACTCAATGCAGATTAAAGACCTACAACTCAGAGGGAAAAGTGCTGACATTTTGGGTCATGGAACCGTCAATTTGGAGAGTGATGTTCTTAACCTAAAACTGGAAATCAAGACACTGAAAAGCTTTAGCAATGCGATTGATATGATTCCGATTGTAGGTGGGATTATTTTAGGTGAAGATAAGCGAATAGCGACCAATGTCGATGTTACAGGATCAACCACCGATCCGAAAATTGAGACGCATCTTATATTAGATACGCTCAAAACGCCGATGAATATTATCAAACGGACACTGGAAGCACCTTTAGAGCTTTTTAAATAAACGTCTCCAAAAGGTGTACAAGCTCTTCGATAGTATGGGCACGAAGGGATGCTGTTTCACTCGTGCCATATCCCCATTCGGCGAAGATAAACGCAATGCCCGCATTGGAAGCTGCCCCTTCATCTTTGATGCTATCACCGACTAAGATCGTTTTTGAAGGCTCGCATTTGAGGGTTTGCATTAAGTGATGTACCATTAAAGGATTGGGCTTAGGAACGTCAACGTTATTGGCACCCACAATATCTGCGAAATACCCAATGATGCCCATTTTTTCAAGCATATGACGCGCAAAGTAGTCACTCGCATTGGTTGCAACAGCTAAAAGTGCTTTAGAAGAGAGCTGTGACAACATCGTTTCAACATGAGGATAGAGTGAAATCATTGAAGGAGAGTTGTCCATATAATGCTCTTTAAACAGAGCACGATGAGAGGGCTCATACGCGTCTGTATTGTAAAAAATTTTAGGCAGATGTTGGTCGGGCTGGTTGATATGATACTCCAAATACTTTTGTCCGATTGGCTCAAGACCTAAACTTTGGCGGACATAATTGACACTGCTCGTCATCGCAGCACTCGAATCAATCAAGGTACCATCCATATCGAAAATGATGAGTGCTTTTTTGTTCATACTCACTCTTCGATACGAAGACCAAGAATCAAAAGGTCTTTATCAACCCCTTCAATCGTCGCAACACGGTTAAGATTGCCCCACTCTTTAAAGCCCAACTTTTTAAACAGCTTTAAACTAGGAGCATTCTCTGAAAAAATCAGTGCTAAAAGGGTTTTGATCCCATACCCTTTGGCCTGTTCAATCGCTTCACTTAAAAACTGTTGCCCCAATTTTTTACCTTGGAAATTTTTATCAATGTAGATATTAATGCGAGCACTGGTGTTATAGGCCAAAAGGTTGGCGTAAAAGGGTTGCAAACTGATCCATGCAATGATGCGTCCATGATACTCTTTGACCAAAATAGGACGCGATGCATCGTGGGCGTGAAACCACTCTAATTTATCTTCGACACTGACAGCTTTACTATCCGCAGTGGAGATACCATCTTTGATTGCCTCGTTGTAGATCTTGATGATCTCAGGTAAATCTTCAAGGGTTGCACGTCGTAACTCGTTTAGCATTAGCATCCTTAATTAAGTTCTTATGTAATCACTGATTATACATTACGGACTCTTAGCCTCTCTTTACTCCATTTCAAGATGCATCAGGTACATCTCTTCACCATCAATCACACGAAGATCGGTACTTTGACAGTTAGGGCACACAAATTCATTTTGCGCGAGCGTTGCCTCGGTGTGACAGCTTTCACAATGCACCACAATCTCCTGCACATGCACGACAAATTCACACCCCGCACAAATTCCATCTTCTTTAAACGTATCAAATGCGGTTTCCAAAAGATAAGGCTCAACGCCGCTGAGCTTGCCGATTTTGATCTCCACTTTGGTAACTTTTGTAGCGTTGTGTTCTTTGGCATTTTTCTCACACATCTCTAAAAGTGCTGTGACAATCGAAAATTCATGCATCAACAGATCCTCGGAAGTAATTCACCTTTAGGCGGTTCCAAGAAGCGCTCAGACCCCCAAGGTGTGTGCAAAACAACTTTACATGTAAAGGCAGTGGTGACTTTCCCGATGAGTGCACATTTAGTAGTTTCAGGAAACCTTTGAAGCACATCAAGTGCTTTTTGCGCTTCGCTTTGAGGTAAACAAATGACCATCGTTCCCTCATTAGCAAACTCATAGGGCTCAAACCCTAAAAGCTCACATACCCCTTTGACCTCTTGCGCCACAGGGATTTTCGCCTCATCGACTTCGATGCAGACCTTGGATGTTTCAGCCCATTCATTCAAAACGGCACTCAGCCCTCCTCTAGTTGCATCACGAAGCGCATGAATCTTTACACCCGCGTTAATGAGCGCTTCCACAGGCTTCCATAAACTGGCACAATCCGTTTGAAGGTCGCTCTCAAGCTCGATCTCTTCACGCGTTGCCAAAATGCACGCGCCATGGTTGCCCACTTCATTGGAAACGATGATGACATCACCCTCAGCTAAGTTATGCGCTGAAATGCCCTCGTATTGGATTTCACCAATACCAGCGGTGTTGATAAACAGTCCATCAACGCCACCTCTAGGTACCACTTTCGTATCGCCTGCAACGATTTTGACACCACTTTTTGCCATCTCATCACGCATACTGATGACGATCTCTTCTAACTTTGCATACTCAAACCCCTCTTCAATCATAAACGAACAGGTAAGGTATTTGGGCTTTGCCCCCATCATTGAAAGATCATTCACGGTTCCAGCAATGGCAAGTTTGCCAATGTTTCCCCCTTTAAAGAAAAGCGGCGAAACTACAAACGAGTCGGTTGTAAACGCAATTTTTGTGCTCTCCATCACCAGACTTGCGGCATCTTCCATGCGGAGTAAAATTTCATTATCAAAATGTTTAAAAAAAAGTTCTTTAATAAGGTTTTGGGTCTCTTCACCGCCACCTCCGTGAGAGAGAAGTATCTTTTTGCTCACGCTCTGGCTCCTTTGAGGTTCAATTTTCCATATTTGAAGTAGGCTGAACACGCCCCTTCGCTTGAAACCATGCACGATCCCATTGGATTGGTTGGGGTGCAAGCTTTGCCAAAAACTTTGCAGTCAAACGGTTTGGCACGCCCTTTGAGGATGTCACCACAAATACACAGTTTATGATCGTTCAGTTCCGTTTTAGGCAGCACATCATCAAATACAATCTCCGCGTCAAAGGCAGCATATTCAGCTCTCAGTTTAAGGGCACTGTTAGGGATGTCACCAATACCACGCCATCTAAAATGAGTTCGTTTTTCAAAATAGGTGTTCACCAGCGCTTGTGCTTTGAGATTTCCCTCGCGCGAAACGGCTCTGGCATATTCATTATCAACAACACTTTTGCCCTCATTAACTTGACGTACAATGCGCAAAACAGACTCCATTACATCGGTCGGCTCAAACCCTGCAACAACAATCGGCGTATGATATTTTTCAGCAATCGGCTCATAGATTTTATACCCCGTAATGACACTCACATGTGAAGGTCCCAAAAAGGCATCAATCAGAGCATTGCCATCTCCCATAATCGCCTCAACCGCTTCAGGCACGGTGACATGATTGATGTGAAAAAAGACATTGGTCAGTTTATTTTCTATGGTGTGTTGCATCAAAACGGCACTCATCGGTGTTGTGGTTTCAAAACCAATGGCGAAAAAGACCACGTTTTTATCGGGGTTTTCTTGAGCAATTTTAATGACATCCAGAGGCGAATACAACGAGCGAATATCTTTACCTTCCGCACGAAGTTTTTGCAAAGAGGTTTTACTTCCAGGAACGCGTATCATATCGCCAAGGGTGGCAAGAATTGTATTGGGCATCGAAGCCAAGGCGATTGCGTGATCAATCCGCTCTTTGGGCATAATACACACAGGACAGCCCGGACCGTGAACAAATTCAATGAACTCTGGTAGAATTTGAGAAAGCCCAAACTTCATAATCGTATGCGTATGACCGCCACACACTTCCATAATGTTGATTTTAGACTTGCACTCTTTTTTAATCAGTGCCGCTAAGGCTTTCATATGCTCAGGGTCACGAAATCCTTCAATGAGATCGACCTCAGACATAGTTATTGTTTCCTTCTTCTTCGCTGATCTCACCGTTTTGCATCGCTTCTGCGATCTCATTGTACGCCGCAATGCTGTCTTCGGCATGTTCTTTGCTGATCTTATTCATCGCAAAGCCTACGTGAATAAGCACATAATCGCCGATGTTCACTTTTTCGGCAATCAAATCAAGCGTCACTTTGCGCTTAACACCCATGGTATCGACCGTTGCATAATTATTTTCGTCAATTTCGATGACTTTTGAAGGAATGGACAGGCACATGGTTATCTCAATGCTTTTTTCATTTTAAGGTAATTAATCCACTGATCAATTCCTTTGCCAGACTTGCTGTCTATCTCGATGACATCCACTTTTGGATTGAGTTTGCGCGCTTCACGTATCGCTTTTTCAACGCTAAAATCAAAATGCGGTAACAGATCGCATTTGGTAATTAAAAAGAGGTCTGCACTTCGAAACATTACAGGGTATTTTGCGGGTTTATCGTCGCCTTCTGGCACGGAAAGAAGTACGACATTGAGGTGTGAACCGACATCATAACTCGCGGGACAAACCAGATTGCCCACATTTTCAATAAACACCACATCAAGCCCTTCGATAGGTAAATGATGAAGCCCCTCATGCACCATAAACGCATCCAAATGGCACGCTTGTCCGGTTGTGATTTGATGTGCCAATGCGCCTTTGGCGATGATACGATCGGCATCTTGGTTGGTCTCAAGATCTCCCTCGATGACCGCCAGTTTGATCTGTTTGGTGTCAATCGTCGCTTCCAAAAGCGTGGTTTTTCCACTACCGGGGCTGCTCATAAGGTTGATCGCCAAAACACCATGCTCCTCAAAGTGAGCGCGATTATGCCCTGCTTGTTTGTCATTGGCATCTAAAATTTTAGTGATAACCGCAATGGTTTTTTTATCGTTTAACTGAGGATTTGCATGAATCTCATCGTGCGATTTATGCTCATGATGATCGTGGTCATGCGCGTGATCGTGACTGTGCGTATGACCATCGTGAGAGTGTTCGTGCGCATGCGCAGACCATTGGCTAGGAGTGATTGAACAACCGCAATCTTTACACATTTTTAAGTCCTTGTCTCTATAATTTGATCTATTATAGAGCAACTCTTTAAATGGGAGCTAAAAAAAGATGTTTCTTAGTTATTTTTAGGAAAAATACTGCTATGAAATCAGAAGATAAAACGTGCATTTTTTGCGGACAAACCAAACTCTACGAAGTCTCTGCTACACAGTATCGCTGCGTTACATGTAAACGTACGTTTAGTCATGCAAAACAGACCAAAGAGATGGCAATCATAGACGCTTTTATCGCCAATGAAAGTGCCTACGAATGTGCCACACATTTGAAGCTTAACTATCTCACCGTGACTAAAACTTATCACACATTAAGACTGATGCTTTTATCTCATTTAGAGACCCTTTACGCAGAGCAAACCCAGACATTTTCACAGTACGATGAGTACTATTATTTACCTACATGTAAAAGGGGGAAACCAAAACATCTCTTCGATGCTATCGGAATTTTAGGCATGTTGTACGACAAACGCATTCACACCCTTTTACTCCCCGATCAATTTGCCCATCTTAAAAATTTAGAGGAAAATTCCATCGAAAAAGAGACCTATGCACGCTACCTCAATCAACACAAAGTGGCACACTACGAGAGTTTTGAAAACGCCCTCCTAGACTTTTGGAACTTTTTGGAAAACTGGCTGGATCACTTCAAAGGGGTAAAGAAAGAGAATTTTATCTATTATCTCAAAGAAGCCGAGTTTAAATTTAATTATGACAAAGAAGAACAGAAGCAGATTTTGCGAAAGATGCTTCGTAAATAAAGTGTTTTTCACCATATCAAGTATGTATCTATCGAGTTTATTGATTCATAGAATAAAAAAGACATTTTCAGATTCTAAGTTTACATGTAAAATTTTTTAGATGCCAATTTTCAGATTCTTTTCTTTTGAGTGATCTTCTAAACCTTTAAAATAGATAAAAATATTCTTTTTCATCTCATACAAATAGCGAACTTTAAACGATATATAAATATAATGATTCTCAATTTTTAATAATCTTCTAGGAAATTTTCATTGATTCTAGACAAAAATAAAATAACAAAAAGCATATTTAGGGATTGAAGAAGGAGTCGTATGAAAGGTGTTTTTAGAAGAAAACATGCACTAGTAAGCGTTTTGATAAGTTTAATAGCCGCCAATGCACTGGCAGAATCGGTACAAAATGAAAAGACAGATACATCGGTACTAACAACTGTAACCATTGAAGATATACGAGCAGATGGACTTAGACCTGAAACTGTAGAAGCAGGTTCGTTTCGAGGTACCAACATTATGGATGTGCCCTCAACCGTGAATGTCATTACCAAAGAGGCTTTGGATTTGCAAGCAGCAACGGGGACGTATGATGCGGTGCGAAACACAGCAGGCGTCACCAAACAACAAAATGGTGGCGAGACCTTTGATCAGTTGGTCATTCGGGGCATTGAAGTCCAAAACCGTACCAATTACAGACTCAATGGTTCACTGCCCCTGATGAACTTTAGCCAAATTCCACTGGAAGACAAAGAGCGCATTGAAGTGCTCAAAGGAGCTTCGGCACTCTACTATGGGTTTACTTCCCCTGCTGGTATTATCAATTACGTGACCAAACGCCCAACCAATGAGCCTATGGCAACCGTTGGTTTGATGATGGATAATTATGGCTCAACCGTAGGATCAGCAGATGTGAGCGAACGTTTTGGTGAAGAAAAACAGGTGGGCGTGAGAGTCAATGCAGCGGGTGGAACACTTGGATCGTATATGGACGATGTTGACAATGGCAATCGTAGCTTTGTCTCCATGGCGCTTGATTGGCAAGTGAGTGATCGCTTAAGCTTTAAAGCAGATGTGGAGCATGACCGTCGTAAAGTCACAGAACAAGCAGGCATTGCTCGTCCAAATGCCATCAATGGAGTCATTACGTTACCACACACCGTTGATCCAAACAGCTTGGTTGGACCAGACTCAAGCAAATTTGAGACAGAAACGACCAATGTTTTACTACGGTCTGATTATAGCCTCAGTGATTCATGGAGCCTTGGACTTGAGGCAGGTCGGGCTAAAACAGAGCGTGAGCGAAACCTTGCTACCTTTACTTTTTCAAATCCGCAAGCTACCACACTCAACACAGGAGCAGGAACGGTGAGAGTCAACCATCAAAAATTTGAGTACACCTCTGATCTTTTACGTGCTGAACTCTATGGCGTTACCAACACGTGGGGTGTACAACACGATATCACCTTTGGAACCAGTTATACTGAAAAAGATCAAGAGCCCATTGAAAGTAGTCTATCTACCACCATGGCTCAAAACCTCTATACCCCGCATACAATAACGCCAACAAGTTTTACAAAGACAACGGGTGCTTCATATACCACGAAAGATACAGGGTTTTATACCATGGATCGTGTCACGCTTGATCCTCAGTGGCAAGTGATCGCAGGATTACGCCACTCAAAGTACGAGAGCAATCAAGATGTAACACGCTACGAAGCCAGCGAGACAACCCCAATGATGGCACTTATTTATAAACCGATTGAGAGTCTGTCGCTGTATGCTTCTTATGCGGAAGGGTTAGAAGAAGGCGAAGCTGCACCAGCAGGCAGCGAAAATGAAGCAGAACGTCTGAGTCCCGGTATTAGCAAGCAGTACGAATTAGGAGCACATTGGTTGATGCCAACAGGGACACTGGTCTCAGCGGCGGTATTTGATATTGAAAGTCCGGGTTATTATACCGATGCGGCAAACTATTATGTCGCTGGTGGGCATAAGCGCTACAGTGGTGTCGAACTATCACTTCAAGGAAAAATAACCGAACAACTCAGTTGGCTCGCTTCCACACAGTGGTTAGACCCTCGTTTTGAAGATATGAGTGGTAATGCAACGGCTTTAAATGGGAAATTGCCTGAAAATGCGGCACGTCGTACAAGCAGTCTGTTCCTCAATTATGAACTGAGCAGTATAGCTGGGCTTTCAATCAATGGTGGAGCTTACTATACCGGTCGTCGCCCTGTCAATGATCTGAACCAAGCGTACTTGGATGATGTGACTATCTTTACTGTTGGTGGACGTTATGTCACCAAGTTCTATGGCAAGAAAAACATCTGGCAAATCAATGTTGAGAATGTCGCCGACACAGAGTATTGGGCGGCAGGTGGTTCTCGCCTTGCGGCAGGTTCTCCTCGCACGGTTCGTTTAAATTACAAATTAGAACTCTATTAACCTCCATACCCACCCAAAAGGGTGGGTACCCTCTTTAACGGCTCTGCTTTTATCATGCTTCTTTTTTACAAATCACTTTAAGAAAAAAACAATAGAGATACTATATCATTACATGTAAACTAAAAGAGATGAAAGAATGCCTATGAAATTTAGCGAGAGAATTCAAAACGAAACCTTTAAACAGACGAAAAAACTAACAACACTTCAAGTCAATTTAGGCAAAGTCTGCAACCTTGCGTGCCAGCACTGCCATGTCGAAGCAAGCCCAAAACGCACTGAAAAAATGAGCAAAGAGGTGATGCAAACGATCTTAGATGTTTTAAAAAAACATTCCTTCTCTACCCTTGATATTACAGGGGGTGCACCTGAGATGAATGAACATTTTGAATGGTTTATCAACGAGGCTTCGTTGGTTGTTAAGCATATTATTGTGCGAACCAATTTGGTCATTTTGCAAGAAGAACCTTATGCTCATTTGGTTGAATTTTATGCACATCACCACATCAATCTTGTAGCATCCCTTCCTTGTTATACGCAAGACAATGTCGATAAAATGCGAGGACGTGGCGTGTATGAAGACTCCATTGCCGCCATTAAACGCCTCAATGCTCAAGGCTATGGCACCGATTCCAAACTCATGCTCGATTTTGTATACAATCCAGGTGGTGCTTTTTTACCCGGAAATCAAGTATCACTTGAAGCAGATTATAAACGTGTATTAGAACAGAGTGAAGGGATTGTTTTTAACCATCTTTTTGCCATTACCAATGTACCGATCGGACGATTTTATACATCATTAAAGCACGCTGGTATGCTTGAGCCTTACCAACAACTGCTTGAGTCCCATTTTAATGCCGCTACGGTAGAAAACATGATGTGCCGTAGTCAAATCTCTGTTGGCTATGATGGACAACTCTATGACTGTGATTTCAATCAAATGTTAGGTGTTACAATCCAAGGAGCACACTTTATTGGTGAGATGTTAGAAGAAGAGGAGCATAAGCGCTCCATTATCTTTGGTGAGCACTGTTATGCCTGTACAGCAGGTGAAGGCTCAAGTTGCTGTGGCGTTACACTCTCCTAAAAATCTTTACATGTAAAAGGATGGAATAAGAGCCTCTTGAGGCTCTTTGCTCACCCCTTCGGTTATACGCTTCAAATACGAAAGGGAAGCAGGACTTTGCCGATCCCACATCGCACAAAAATGCTCTTGAAATGCTTTGGCATCATAATCAAGCATCAGGGCATCAATAAAAAGAGTCTTAAAACGTGTTCCATAAAGTGCATTAGACGCTTGTGTCGTGCTGATACGTGTGACAAGCCCCGAACCCAATGCTTTAAAATTGGGTAATCCTGCAGCACCATTATTGATGAGCACCCCGTTTTCTAAATGCAAAAGTGCCGCTTCGCATGTATGCGATGAGGCCAATACACTAAACTTAGTAGACTCAAACCATTGGTTGAGCGCCTCTTGGCGTTCTGGTTTTCTTAAATTTTGATGAGAACATCCCCACCCTGCAAGCGATGTTTCATCTCCATGCGTTATGGCAACATTATGTGCACCGACCCAAACACTCAAACATGCTTTTCGCTCTTGAAAGCGTTTTTTATAAGCACTTAAATGCGTATCGACCACCGTAGATAAAATAGCGTGAATTTCGTGCGCCCATACTTTCGTCGATTCACTCACACATTCAGGGTAAAAACAACCACACCCTGCCCCACTTTTCACATCGCGAGAAAGCTCCATTTCGACGTTACCATTGAGTAAAATATAAGGCGCGATCGCCTCTTCTATACGCAAAAAAAGCTCCGCATTGGCATCAAACCAGTGAATATCGCCATTAAACACGACCAACGCATTAGGTTCAATGATGCGTTTTAACGCCTCCAAAGCTTCCATATTGCCATAAAGCCCACCCACGACATAGAGCGTTTCACACTGAAGTGTCGGTGTTTTATCAAAGCTTAACGCGTAATCAATCGGACAATTCATTGTTTTTTAAACTCGTTTTCGAATGAGAAAAGAAGGTGCAAGATAGGCAAGCGTGCAGAGTATTAATCCATAAAAATTGACCCCTAAAAGCATTGCCGAAGCGCCATTACCAATTTTAACACCCTCAGGCAAAACGCCCATTAACAGTAATACACCCGCAAGAATTCCTGTCCAAAAGCTCAGATGAAACCCAAGTGCCGTAGGCTTAAAAACACCATGAAGTATAAAAACAGGCGCAAGCCCAATAATCATCGTTCCACTAATGGTGGTTGCTTTTAAAATATCACTTCCTAAAAACATGGGGATATTCCCAAACAGAGCAAAAATGACCATTGCGCCCATTCCAACACTAATAGACTTAGCACCTAAAGAGCCACCTAAGAGTTCAGCCAAATCTTTACCCGCCAGTTTACCAAGGCTTGTAAAAGCAGAATCCAATGTAGACCCTGCAGCGATTACCATAATAATCGTCATCAAAAACATTGCACCAACACCCATAGAATGAGCCAGAGCTGCAGGAACATTGGCACTTGTACCAAGACCAATCAGCTTTGCATGAATCCCCACAAAGCTAAAAAGGACAATGGCAATGAATCCTAAAATACCCGCAATAATAAATGCTTTGAGCATCAATTTTTCTTCACAAATAAACCCTCGATCGGTCAATACAGGGTCATGAAAAGGGTAACTAAAAAGCTGAAGTGCCGCTACTAATAACAGATCCACACCCGCGTCAAGCCTCCAATCTCCTGTGCTTAAGAGTGTGCCGATATCGTTTTGAGGTACGATTGTACTCATAACCCAGATCAAAAGAATGATAAACACAATGGTTTGCACCGCATCGGTTAAGATAGAACCACGAAGTCCACCACGCAAGGCATAAAGAAGATTAATCAGTGTAAACACCAATGCCGCGACGATAAAAGCCTGACTGCCTGTTGGTCCATAATAACCTCCAACCACCGCCGTATTGCTCCACACTTCATTAAAAAGACGTATAAAAATAGCGGCACTAAAGGCAATAGCAGCCCATTTTCCATAATTACTGGTTAAAAATTCTATTAAACCTGTTGCGCCAAATTTTCTACGCAGTCGATAGATGGCAAAGCCTGCCACAGGAATACAGAGCCAATACGTTGCGTATGCAACACCACCAACAATACCATACTGCGCTCCTAAATTAGCTGCATTTGTAATGGACTTAGCAAAAATCCAACTGATAAAAATACTACTGATGAGCATCGGTGTGGAGACACTTCTTCCGACACGATCTTCCCCTTTAAAAAAGCTACCGACAGTTCGAGCTTTTGGCGAAAAAAGAAACATAACAACGCCATAAAGCACTAAAAAACCCCAAAAATAAAAGCCGTAATTTTCCATTCACAATCCTAAAATGTTTTTCCTAAACCTAGAAACTATATGGATCAAACATTACCAAAATAGTAAAGTAAGTGTATAAAAAAAGAGCTAAGAATCTTATGAATTAGAAAGAAAAAGGAGGAGGGAAAACGGGGTAAATATTTACATGTAAAAGAGTGTGAGCAAACAGTGATTTGCTTGCTCACAGAGGTTTGTAGACTAAGAAGCGGGAATAGACGCCTCTACAAGTTTTGAGAACTTAACACCTTTAAGACCTGCAATTTTTTGTGCAAAGTCTTTAACATCAGAGACTTTTCCTGTCACCATGACCGTTTCTAAACAGTTTTCATGGCTAACATGCACATGCGTATTACACATAATGTGTATTTTGGCATCGTGCTGAATCTCTAAAATCTTTTGCACAAGCTCATTTTGGTGATGCGTATAGATCATGGTCAATACACCGATAACATCGCTATTATCGTCTTGCCAATCATCTTTAACGATTTTTTCACGAATGAGATCTCTTGTGAATTCACTACGTGAAGCATACCCTTGTGCATCGACTTTTTTATCAAGTTCTTCTAGCAGTTTTTCGGGTAATGAAACACTGAAACGAATAATTTTATCCATGGTACATCCTTTATTCATAGACTTCATCTACATTCTAATCTTACTAATCTTTAAATAGTAAAAGGTTAAAATATTAATATTATTTCGAAAGGGCTTTATAGACCTGTCCGACACAAATTCCGCCATCGTTGATGGCTAATTGTAACGGAAAATAGAGGTTTTGTGTGACATTTTGAAGAATTTGTTCCATAAGTGTGCGATTTTGAAACACACCACCACCCAAAACAACAGGATAGGAATAGCGTGAGCTTATAGTGAAGAGAATTTTGACCAGTGTATTCAGAAATTTTGTAGCAATAATATGGGGTTCTCTATCATGAAGCATTTGAAGGAACATGGGCTTGTAATGGACGACGGTATCGTCAATCTCAACCTCATAGCACTCCATAATCAGAGGATCATACAGTGCTTCAAGTAACAATCCACTCTCTCCATCATAACTTACATTGCCTTCCATCCCACATAAAACAGCAACCGCATCAAAAAGTCTTCCCACCGAAGAGCAGCGAGGAGAATTAATTTTTTTCGTATAAACCTGTTTGAGTAATTTTAGTGAAGTATCATCAAAGTAAGCATGCAGATGGGAATCAGCAGCATCTCCTAAAACATCCCACAAGAGAGAAGCTAAAATACGTCTGATCTCTTTAATGCTGGCATCACCACCCAAAAGCAAAAAAGGTTCAAACGAAGCCACCCGTGTATATCCCTTTTGATCACACACCAGAAACTCTCCACCCCAAATGGTTCCATCATCCCCATACCCTGTTCCATCCCATGCAACACCAAGCACGGGTGTACTGAGATGATGCTCAAACAGTGTTGAGAGAATATGTGCATAATGGTGTTGTACTTGTAAAAGAGGAATAGCGTGTTTTTTTGCCCACACGGTTGAACTGTAATTGGGGTGCAAATCACTCACAATCAGATCAGGGGTAAAATCATAAAAACGGGCAAAATTCTCTATCATTTTTTCAAAAAGCTCATGCGAAGCAATCGTATCCAAATCACCAATATAGGGACTTATGATGATTTGATGGTTAAGATAAATCGCAATCGCATTTTTTTGATGTGCGCCTACGGCTAAAATCTTACGCTCATCGTTTGAATCTACCCTAAAACTCTGCGGCGCCATACCTCGAGAGGAGCGCATAATGAGGGTTTTATCGCCTAAATATTGTAAAACAGTGTCGTCACTGGAGTTGACAATCTCACGGTTGTAATCCAGATAATACTCCACCACGTCACCCAGTTTTTCAATCAAAACAGAAGCGTCGCTGATAATAGGCTCACCCGAACGATTTGCACTGGTTGCAACGATGGGATTTTTGAGGTATTCAAAAAGAATTACATGTAAAGGAGTGTACGGCAAAAAAATACCGAGACGATCGATACGTGGAGCAACGAGAGTGCTAATCTTAGAGGCCTTAGCCTGACGCTTTACCAAGACAATCGGACGAAGCAGTGATGTCACACCCTCTTCTTCGTAAGCACTTAAGGTGCAAACTTCTTTGATCGCATCAAGGTTTTTAAACATCACCGCAAAGGGTTTGGATGGTCTATGTTTTCGCTCTCTTAACCGCGCAACGGCCGTATCATTTGTCGCATCACAGATCAGATGAAATCCACCCATGCCTTTCATTGCAACACTATGTCCGCTATGAATAAGCGCTGCTAATAGTTGAATCGCCTCTTCGTTAATGCCCAGTAATTCGCCCTTTATTGAACGCAAGGAGAGGGTTGGTCCACAGGTCGAACAGCTAATCGGTTGAGCGTGATAACGACGATTGAGAGGATTGGTATATTCACTACGACATGCATCGCACATGACAAAAGGATTCATAGAGGTGTAAGGGCGATCGTAAGGTACGGTTTTGATAATAGAATAACGAGGACCACAATGGGTACAGTTGGTGAAAAAGTAGTGATAACGGCGATTGTTTGGGTCGTGCAACTCTTGCAGACATGCTTCACATATCGACATATCTGGTAAAATCAATGTAGATTTGGTACTTGATTCATCACTATGGCGAATTTCAAATGTCTCCTCATTTTTACATGTAAGAGACTCTTTTGTCCAAACATCGATACGGGCAAGAGGAGGAAGTTCTTTAAACAAAGTCCGCTCAAATGCATCCAGGCTCTCTTTAAATCCTTCGACCTCGATAATAACGCCTAAAGAGTTGTTCAACACAAACCCCTTTAGCGCGTAACGCTGCGCTATAGTATAGACAAAGGGGCGAAAACCAACCCCTTGGACTATACCTTCAATACGATAAATCAGACGAGATTTACTGATCAATCGGCAACTCTTTATTAAAGCAGATCGTATGATTGGGTTTGAGATTTTTGATAATCATCTCTGAAAATCGTTTAAATCCAAAGAGTGAACCACACAGTGCCATTTTCGTGCTCATTAAGTTCTCTTTATGCGAATCAGCAAGATCCGAGATAAAGTAAGAGAGACTCTCCATATACCCAAAGCTGAGTGTCGTGTTATCGGTTCCGGCAAGTTTAAAACTCATGCCACTACGAAGTAACCTGACATAATCAATATCTGAACTTAAAGCATCCTCTTTTTGCAAGAAATAGTCAATACGTGGACCTTTAAGCCCACCAAAATCTTCCGCATTTTCTAAAAGTTGATCACCTGCACGCTCAAAATTATCACTTAATCCAAGAGCGATTGCCATCATTTTCCAAAGAGAATAGACACTTTTAGGGGTATCACTTGGAATCACCGTTGCAATGGCTTGAGCGTAAATCTCAGGGAATTGCTCTTTATAATTCGCAACTAATCGCTCAGCACTAGGACTGCTACGCTCTACTTCTGCATAAAGTTCTTCAAAGGAAGAAGGCAAAGAAATCTCAATGAGATTGAGCATCCCATGCTCTTTAGAGTAGTGCATGATACGATCATTATGAAGCGTACTCAGATAAAAACAGCTTGATGTAGCATCAAAAAGTTGATGCTCTTGCATAATAGAAGCAAACGCTGCATGGGAAGGCTCATCAAATTTTTTCAAACTTGCTTTAAGGGCAGTAGAAGCATAATCGCTTCCTTTCAGGATCAAAATGGCACCATTTTCAAGGACACTGATCTGCAAAGAGGCTAGTGCTTGCGGCTGCGCATCAAAAACAACGCGGTATGCCGCTTCATGCGATGACGCTTTGAAAAGAAACTGAATTCCTTTTTCAAAAAGATGTTTCGAGAGTTGATAAAGAAATAGATCATCGGCAAGGCGTAACATCACACGAGATTGGGAGATAATCTCTTTTTGTGCATAAAGCGCATTGATTTTAAACCGAATCGCGGGGCGTTCGAGTGAAGCCAATGCTTTGATCTCATTTTCTCTGCACACAACCATACGCTCAACAACCGATAAATCCGTCGCAATCACTTCAAATGTTTCAAAAAAGCGGCTGTTTTCAATCTTACCAATCACACATACACCATTTTTGGTTTGAATGGCAACATTTTCACCACCTAAAATCAGTTCCGCCACATCGGTATAAAGTGTTTCATACCCTTTTGATGTGTTTACATGTAAACGTTCTTGATCGCCTTGAAAAAGATTTACATGTAAATTATTAACACCATATATGGGCGAGAGATACATTGGCGAACTTGGCGTATCAACGGCGGCCAAGATCTTAGGTGTAAACTCTGCATTGTAAGCTACGGAAGGTAAAACTTCTGCCTCATCGGGCATCTTTCCCACCACTTCAACACTGGAAGATTTAAAGAAAATTGACAGAGGAAGCGAGGCAGAAAGTCTATCGGCAAATGTTCCTAAAACCGTTTCATCTGCATCGACAAAAAGTGTTACGATCGATTCTTTACGCATAATTTTATGGTCAATTCCAAAATCACTCGCAATTTCTTTCAGTAAATTTTCTAAAATTCCATTATTTGAAACATAATTAAATTCAAATGCTAAGATCATCGATCCCCCAAACATGACGTATTTGCCACACTTTGAATATCTATATCACTGAGTTGCTGATACGTAAATCCAAGTTCACTCAAATGCTTAAGTAAAATATTTTCCATGATACTACTGCCTTTTATGACAGCGTCTGTTAGCTCTAAGGTTGTGTCTTCGATTACTTCTGGAATTATACCAATAATTTTTGTAGGAGGACGATCGCCAACCATATCCATCATTGTCAGTGTTTGAAGCATTTCAACTTCATGAACACTTCCCTGCCATGTAATCGTGTTGGGGACATTTTCAAAATCAAAAAAGTAGACATCGCCAATCTCGCCATCGCGTGTATCAACACAATCAAGGACGACAAGGTAATCATACTCTGCAATGATAGGGATTAATCGCTCCGCAAGGGTTCCACCATCAACAAATGTGATCGTGTGCTCGTCGGAAGAAAACGCATACTTTTGTTCAACAAGGCGGCAAAGATGGACTCCGACGCCTTCGTCGGAGAACATCACATTGCCAATGCCTAAAATCAACACTTTCAAGCCAAAACTCTCTAGTGCTTGTGATCGTGTTTAATAAACTTATAACCACTGATAATTGCATCAATTGAACCCTCTTTACCCATGATTGAGTTAAAGATAGCCATATAGATGTGAATAGGAATAAAGATCAAAACACCCCACATAACGATGTGGTGAATCTCTCTTACCATCGCCAATCCTCCAAACATTGCTTCAAGTGGACGCATATAGTCATATAAAAATAGACCGATACCACCACCTTGATAACAATGAACATACAAGATAAGTCCTGTAATACAGATGAGAAAAATCATTGCATAAAGACCTACGTATGCTATAAATTGCAACGGATTATACACACCTCTTAAATGAGGATGCTCTCCTATAAAAAGGTAATATTTAAGCTGTGCAATCCATACTTTTGGACTGATAAAATCTAAAAACGATACCCTCTCTTTTAAGCTGATACGATCAACACAAAAAAGGTACGTTTTAAAGAGCGTAATTGCTATAAGTAAAAATCCTGCGATTTCGTGCCACATTCTGAATTTTGCATTCAAGAAGAGGATAGGCTCATCCGATGATTCAGGAGCGATAAACACGTAGGTTAAATAAAACCCTGTCGCGGTTAATACAAAAATAGCAATTGCTCTAAGCCAGTGCGTCCAACGAAGCCCGGCGGAGAACTCAAATTCTATATCTCTTTTCATTGTTAGACTCCCTTTCGCTTTTAGCAAGACGCACCGTTAACGTTAACCTTATAGCTACTCATCTCATTCCCTTTTGTATCCATGACATGTACAGCACATGCAAGACATGGATCATAAGAGTGGATAATCCTTACGATTTCAAGCGGTTGAGAAAGATCGGTAATTTTAAGACCAATAAGGCACTCTTCATACGATCCTCTAACACCTTTAGCATCTTTTGGACTTGCATTCCATGTACTAGGAACAACAGCTTGGTAGTTTTCAATCACACCATTTTTGATTTTAACCCAGTGACTCAGAACACCACGAGGCACATTACCAATGTAGCGACCTTTATACTCTTTGTTTTTATCAATTTTATAACTTGTACATGTAGAATCGTCTACTTTAAGATTTTGAATCAATGCCGTAAACGCTTCCATACCATTGTCAGCAATTACTTTCGCTTCAAGCATACGACATGCGGTACGTCCAAGTGTAGATGCAACGGCAGTAATTGGAAGGCCTGTATCTTTCAAGAATTGATCAACAACGACTTTAACGCGTTTGTTACCAAGCGCATAGTTAACAACGATATTGGCTAATGGTCCTACTTGGAGTGGTTTACCATCGTAACGTGGTGCTTTAATCCATGTATATTTACCATTCTCATCAATAACTTTAGTCGGAGCTAAAACCCCTTTATCATTAATGGTTTGAGCATCTTTAAAGCCAGTATAGTTAGGCTCTTGACGACCTTCATACGGATGGTATGCTGCATTGTCTTTATACCATGAACGTGTTGCTTCTTCGGTGATTTTGCTCTCATCCAGTGTTTGAACTTTAAAAGGTTTACCTGTGATTAAATTAACCACATCTTCGCCCATCATTACACCACTTTCAAATAAAAACTCTTTCGCATTGATTTGGAACTCTTTTTGTGTAAAGAGATTTGCAACACCAAGGCCACCTGTAACACTTGGCTCGTTAGCATAAGCTTTACCTGCCATAACAATGTCAGGATAGTAAGCACGATTCACGAAATCAGCAACCTCTTTAAATTTCGTCATGTACTCACCTAAACGTGAAGGTGATTGAAGATCCATAATACATGTAACACCACCAACCGTTAAACTTTGTGGGTGAGGTTGTTTAGCACCAAAAATAGCCATCATTTGAGCGATGGTTCTTTGAAGCTCTAACGCTTTAAGGTAGTGAGAAACTGCGATCAAGTTTTGTTCAGGTGTTAATTTATAGGTTGCATGACCCCAGTACGCATTTGCAAATGGTCCAAGGTTTCCTTTTTTAACAAATTCAGAGACTCTTTTTTGAGTGGCAACAAGATCATCAGCACCACAGGCAATCGGAGCATCTGTGTATTTAAATGACTCAGCGGCAGCTTTGTGCGGATCCGCTTTAAGGGCAGAGACAACATCAACCCAGTCAAGTCCATGAAGGTGATAAAAATGGACAACGTGATCATGCAAGAAAAGTGCGTTGTTCATCAATGTACGTGTCAATTTTGCGTTAAGTGGAGGCTCAATACCTAGAGCATCTTCAACCGCCATAATACCTGCTTTGTAGTGTGAGTAGGTACAAACACCACAAATTCTTTGTACCATAAAGCCAGCATCTCTTGGATCTCTGCCTTTAAGGATAGTCTCAATGCCTCTCCAAAGTGTTGAAGAAGAGTAAGCTTCTGTTACAACGTTGTTATCATCTACGATAACTTCAACCCTTAAGTGACCTTCGATTCTGGTGATTGGATCTACTACGATTCTTTTACTCATTTACTTATCCTTCTCTTATTCTTCAGTTTTTCCGCTGCCCTTAACCGCAGCAATCGCTGCATGAGCCGCAATACCCACTGCAGTCGCAGTTAAAAGTGCAACGCCAACTTTGTCGGCAGTTTTATCAGCACCATCACCGTAAACAGTATGATAGAGTCTATCGCCAAGAGGTTCCTCAAATGGTCCCATATTGTCCCAGAATCCTGGCTCTGAACAACCAATACAGCCGTGACCTGCTTGAACTGGCCATGAAGTATGTTGATTAAATCTCTCGCGTGAACAGTTGTTAAAGGTATAAGGACCTTTACAGCCTACTTTATAAAGACAGAAACCTTTTTTAGCACCTGCATCGCCGAATTCTTGAACGAATTCACCCGCATCAAAGTGACCACGGCGTTCGCAAAGATCATGGATTCTAAGACCGTAAGCCCATTTTGGACGATTGTATGCATCCAGCGCTGGAAGTGTGCCAAAAAGAATATAATGAAGAACGTTACCGACAATATTTTTCTCACTTGGAGGACAGCCTGGAACATTAATAACAGGTTTATTGGTGATTTTACTCAAAGGTTGAGCATTGGTTGGGTTCGGATGAGCCGCTTGGATACCCCCAAAGCTTGAACAGGAGCCAATAGCAAAAATAGCAGCAGCAGATTCAGAAGCTTTACGTGCACTTGCTTGTCCTGTTTGACCATGTGGTCCAACGGTTAAGAAGAATTCGCTACTTCCTGCAGGAATACCACCTTCTACCATTAAGATGTATTTACCTTTATATTTTTCAATCGCACTCTCTAAATTGTGCTCTGCTTGCCAACCAGCAGCAACCATAAGCGTCTCATGATACTCTAATGAAATGTGATCAAAAATCAAACTATCGATTGTTGGAGCGTCAGTTCTCAATAAACTCTCACTACAACCTGTACACTCAGCCATATGCAACCAAATGACCGGTAAACGATCTGTCAACTCAGCAGCTTGTGCCATCAGTGGTGTAAATGTTGAAGGTAATGACAACATAGCAGTAACACCTGCTGCCCACTTCATAAAATCTCTACGGCTGATACCATGTTCTTCCATCAGTGCCGCAATAGATTTGTCCTCCTTAATTCGGGGGAACTTCTCAAGATTGCTTAGTCTATCAGCAAGTCTCTCGTACAGTTTAGCGTGTTCCATAAATCTCTCCTGTGTAAATTTTCCAAGATCAAAAGTTAAGGCATTATTCAGTAAATAGACAATAGTTATTTACCTGAATGATTATTCATTTAGAATTAAATCAAAAATCGTTTCACAATCTGCAGAAAATGCATGGTATTCAGGGTAATTTAAAGAAATAGAGTAAAAATGTAACAAAAAAAGAAGATAAAAAGTGTATTATATTAAAAATGGCTAAATTGTCACACGGAAAATAGAGGCTTATTGCGTTGTACAAACCGAACAAACGTCAAAACTTTTGAGAATAAAATCTGCTTTGGTAAAAGAGTTTAGACCAATTAAGGCTTCTTGAGCCGTAGAAGGATTTTGTCTATCCCCATTTCCTAAATTCCAAACGGTTGGGGTAATAATGTCATAGGATTGAATGATGCCTTGATGCGCAACAACATGATGAATAAGTGATCCTCTAGGAGCTTCAATGACACCGATACCTTCGCCGCTTAAACTGTGGATATCTTTCTTAGGAGGAATAAACGACGGTTCTGCAAGGTTCAGCTCCTGCAGAAGTTTTTTGGTACGCCAGACCAAATGAGCACATTCAACGGCGCGAGCTACCACGCGTGTAAGTGCAGCATCTTTAAAACGTCTGTGGAAATCACGCATTAAGGGCTCTTTTGCCACCATTAAACGTGCCAATGGACCTACTTCATAATAACTTTTTTTATACAGGGCACTTTTCGAATAGGTGTACCCTTTATGCCTGTTCTCAAAAAAGGTGTGCTCTAAGCTTTCATGAGCATATTTAATATCAGCACTTAAAACAGCTGTTTTTGAAGCTTTAAGACTTCCTTCGTACATGTAAGATTTTCCCAGTGCTAAAAAGCGATCAAAGCTTCTGCCTAAACGATCAAACCCATGGTGAATCATCTCATCAATGCCGTGTGAAAGAGCAGAAGGGGCTGACATCACTTGCAGTGCGGAATCAAAACTCAAAAACTCCTCCACTTTCATGCCATAAAAATGCTCTTCACAAAAAGCGATCACGACATCCAAACAACCAAGCGCACTGAGTACATCACTTTTAAGCGGATCACATGTAACACCACCTGCCATTACAAAAGAGCCATGCGGCCACTGCCCTGTAAAATGAGCACCCATTTTAAGGCTTTCCATAATGGCATTTTGGGCATGAAACCACTGCTTCTCTTTAAACGCATTGCCTTGATAGGTCGGATCGGAGACTCTTTTGAGTTCAGGTAAAATGGTAAAGAAGTACCATTTGATATGGTTGTGAATCTTCTCTGCATTCAGAGCGATTTCGCGAATATCATTGGCTTTTTGGCTTACATGTAAAAATTCACCCGCATGTGCATAACACGCTTCAATGGCTTGAACGGAAGCAATAGCATGCGAATGAGAGCAGATACCACACACGCGTGGTGTCAAAGCAAGAGCATCTAAAAGAGGACGTTTTTGTAAAATCTCTTCAATACCACGGTAATTAAAAAATTTAATGCGTGCAAAGCTGACTTTCTCTTTTTCCCACTCCAGCTCTAAAGTCGCTTCACCCTCTATTCGCTCTATAATCTCTTTAGTTATTTTCATCTATCAACTTCTTTTCAAGTCTCTCAATTTTAAAACTTTTGGCGACACCTGCTAAACTATAATAAGCACGTTTAGAGATGCCAAAAGGTGTTTGAGGTAATGACATATTTTTTTGGGTTTCATACAAAGCAACACGCGGAAAATCAAACTCAGTACACCCAAGACACGGAGAACCTGCTCGTGTTTTAGAGCTCACACCATTCCACAAAATCTTATTGCAGTTTGCATGGCTCATAGGTCCCAAACAGCCATGCTCGTAAAACAGGCACCCTTCCCTCTCTCCTAATTGATGACTATCGACCTTCCATTCAAAGTATTCGTTACGCAAACAGCCATGATGCACCAAATACGAAAAGACCTCTTTAGGACGTAAAAATGGATCTAAAAGCACTTTTTCACCAAGGTGTAATGCAAGAAGTGTTTCGACAAGCCACTTAGGATGAATGGGGCATCCAGAGATGTTTACAACGTTATCTTTTTCTAACCAATAACCACCCTTCTCTTTTCCACTAAAAAGTGCCCCTGTAATTTTTAGGGGATCTCGTAGTCTAAAAACCCCTCCAAAACTAGCGCAACTCCCTGCACAAATAATATGCTTAGCCCGAGAGGCAAGGTTATCAAGAATTTCATAAAACGGGAGACCAAAACGCTCAAGTATGCGTTCATCATGGCTCAAGGCTCCCTCTAAAATTAAAAAATCAAATGAACTGTCGCTGTTTAAGAAGCTTAAAAAGTTCTCATGCCCACAGAGCAAGGGATGATAAAGTATCTCAAAGGAAGCCGCAAAACTTGGCATTTGAGGGTAATTAAAAAAAGAGTGACTGTTGCCATTACATGTAAGCCCTTGGAGCCAAATAATGGTAGATTTTTCTGTTTTCACTGGTTTTTCAAAGCATTATAGATGTTCAGTGAAATATCATCAACATAAGAGTTTAAATCTTTTTCCAAAACACCTTCACCATTGAGAAACACAAACCCACCCAAATACCCCATAAAAAGTCCAAAGGCTGAGAAAAAGTCTTGATTACGAAGCTCTTTGCACGCAACGCCCTCTTCAAAAAATATCATCAGTTCTGTGACAAAGGCTGAAACACAGAGCATGCCTTCGCAACCATCTTTAAAGACCTCTTTGTTGGCAAGATAAACCCGTAAAAAGTAGTTAATATGTTGCGGTTTGGATGATGCCATTTCAAAATAGAGAGCAACAATTTGACGAATTTTCTCTTTTGTATTTCCTTCACTCTCATTCACACGACGAATCTCCGCTCCCAAAATATCGGAAGAGTATTTGATAATTTCTTTAGCAAGCATCTCTTTGGATGAAAAATAGTTGTAAATATTTCCAACGCTCATTCCCATCGCTTTAGCAATGTCTGGAATCGTTGTGGCATAAAAACCTTGTGTCGAAAAAAGCATGAGTGCAGCATCCAAAATCTTCTCACTTTTCCCTGTTTTTTTATCCATGAGTTCGTTCCTTTCGAGATGCAATTTTTCACATTTTACCATTTTAATTAATATTTGTTTAAAATGTTTGACTATAATTTCTCTGATTTAACTTTGAAGGAGTACAAATTGTTACTTATGAAACTTAAAACTGAAGAGAAATTTGCTTTTTTACAACTGGCACAATACCTTGCCAAACTCGATGGAGAATACGGACTTAAAGAGCGAGAACTCGTTGCTGAATATTGCACCGAGATGGGCATAGATAATATGGAAATCGATTTAGAACATTTTAATTTAGAAGAAATTTTGATGACATTTAGAAGTGAACAAAGCCAAAAAATTGCTATATTAGCCTTAATGGTTTTGGTACACATTGATGATAAATTTGGCATTTATGAGCATAAAACGATGGATAAAATTGCACTGATGTTTAATATAGACGATACACAGATACATCTTTTTTCGATGTGGGGGAAAATGGGCTCAGCCTTATACGAGCAAGCAATGACCTTTACAACCCATTAAAAGATCAAAAGACGAACGCCAAAGGCGTTCGTTTAGACAGAAGATTATTTTCCTTTTTTAGGAAAATTTTTCTTCTCTTCAATTAATTTACCCTCAAGAATTTTCTTACCACTCTCAACACCGGGTTGATCATAGGTATTAACATTCATCATTTGTCCTACAAGGGATGTGAGAAGCTCATAATAGAAGATTAACTTTCCAATATTCTCTTCATCAATATGCTGAAGGGTAATCGTATCGATAGGAATATCTTTTTTATCTAAAAGTGCCTCAATTGTTGAATCGGCTTGCATATTGATAAGATCACAAAACGCAATACCATTCATCAGATCCAAGTTCTCAAGCTCTTTGAGCGTAATGGCAGGAATCTTAATTTTATCATCAAAATTTTCAATTTTAAGGACGGTCACACTTTTATCGCGAAGCCCTTCCACAATGAGTTGTAAAAAAGAGTGTTGATCTTTTGGTCCAATAAGTCCCACTGGCGTAAGACCGACATTGAAGCTACTTTGTCTCTGTTTTTTACCCAAACTCTCGCCCCAAAGTTGAACATACCAATCCGTAAAGCTGTCCAAACTCTCAGAATAGGCAAAGAGTGTGTTGATATTGTAGTGCATTGAATTTTTAGCGTAGTAGGTTGCTTTTTTCAAAAGCGTCTCTTTGATGTAACCATCTTCGAAGAAGCTTTTTTTAATCGCTTTGGCACCATCCAGCAATCGTTGAATATCCACACCCACCAAAAGCAATGGCGCAAGACCTGCCGCACTTAAAACCGAAAAACGTCCGCCAACATTCACAGGAATGTGCAAGATAAACGAGTTAAAGGTTTTAGCATGCGCTTCGAGTTTTGAACCATTATCGGTCACAAAGGTAAAACGATAATCGAGTGAAATCTCTTTGGCTTTAAGAAGGGAAAGGATGTATTTGTAAACCGAAATCGTCTCAATCGTTGTACCTGATTTACTGATGACAAAAAAGTGGGTATTTTTGATATCCAATTTATTGAGTGTTGAACGAATCGAAGCGGGGTCCGTACTCTCAAAAAGGTGCAAGCGTTTGTCAAAATCGCGAATCCCCTGAAGCGCTCTGAAAATCGCTTTAGGTCCTAAAGAACTTCCACCAATACCAATAATTGCAATATCTTTGATCGCGTCATAATCATTTTTAGATTTAAACTCTTCTAAGTAATTTTCAAGATCACTAATCTCTTGATCTGGCAATGCATAGTAGCCAATGGTGTTTTGCTCTGCTATGATTTTTTCAAAGATGCCCTCTTCTACTTTAATGTTAAAATAGAGTGAATTTTTCAAACGTATCCTCCAAATGATAATTGTTGAGATATTACTACTAACAATCTTAAAAAAGCCAAAACATAGAGGCCTTGTGCTATATTTAGAGCTATTATTAACGACAGAGGATACGCATGTTTTTACCGACCACACACGAAGAGATGATTGAACGAGGATGGACACACCTTGACATCATTCTTATCACCTCCGATGCCTATATTGACAGTCCTTACATGGGCGTTTCAGTCGTAGGACGTGTGCTTGAACATGCAGGGTACAAAGTCGGCATCATCGGGCAACCTGATGTCAAAAGCGGTGTAGATATTACCCGATTGGGTGAACCCAAGCTTTTTTGGGGTGTGAGTGGCGGCAGTGTCGACTCAATGGTCTCAAACTACACCGCAACCAAACGGTTTCGCAACAGTGATGACTACACACCTGGAGGCATTAACAACAAACGCCCCGATCGCGCCAGTTTGGTCTACACCAACCTCATTCGTCAGCACTTTAAAGAGACTGTGCCTATTATGCTAGGTGGCATTGAAGCGAGTTTGAGACGTGTGACACACTATGATTTTTGGAGCAATAAACTTCGCAAACCTATTTTATTTGATGCCAAAGCCGATTATGTGCTGTATGGCATGTCAGACAAAAGTATCATCGAATTTGCCGATGCACTGAAAGAGGGAATTGAGCCTTTACATGTAAAAGGGTTGTGCTACATTTCCAAAGAGCCAAACGAGGCATTTTTAACCCTTCCTAGTCATCAAGAGTGTTTGGATGATAAGCTCAAATTTATGGATATGTTTGACATTTTCTACCACAATAATGACCCTATTTCTGCCAAAGGGCTCTGCCAAAAAGTGGATTCCCGCTACCTCATCCAAAATCCGCCTGCGCTTTACCTCACCACCGAAGAGATGGACGAAGTAAGTGCGCTTCCGTTTATGCGCGATGTTCATCCCTACCATAAGCAAGAAGGCGTTGTTAAAGCCCTTGAGACAATTAAATTTTCGATTTCAACCCACCAAGGCTGCTATGGCGAGTGCAGTTTTTGCGCCATCAGCGTGCATCAAGGTAGAACCATTCGAAGTCGAAGTGAAAATTCCATTCTTAAAGAGGCGAAACACTTCACGACGTATAAAGATTTTAAAGGCATCATCTCCGATCTTGGAGGGCCGACGGCAAATATGTACGGGTATGAGTGCCACAAGAAAGTGACCAAAGGTACGTGTGAAGACAAAAGCTGCATGTTCCCCAAACTCTGTAAGGCACTCAAACCAACGCACAAAAAACAGCTTGATCTGCTCAGGAAAGTGAGAGCACTCCCAGGGATTAAAAAAGCATTTGTGGCTTCAGGCATTCGCTACGACCTTATCAGCGACGATAAAGCCTATGGCTATGAATACCTTAAAGAGATCGTAGAGCATCACCTCAGCGGACAGATGAAGATTGCACCGGAGCATATTGATGATGAGATCTTAGCGCTGATGGGAAAACCGGGGAAAGAGTCCTTGGTGGAGTTTAAAGCGCTCTTTGATAGATTGAGCAGAGAGTCTGGGAAGAAACAGTTTCTCACCTACTACCTTATCGCCGCGCATCCAGGGTGTGAAGAGAAGCATATGCACTCCCTCAAACAGTTTGCAAGCAATGTTTTAAAAATCAATCCTGAACAAGCGCAAATCTTTACACCGACGCCTTCAACCTATGCAACACTCATGTACTACACAGGACTTCATCCTATCACCAGAGAGCCACTTTTTGTGGAGAAAGATATGCACAAGAAAGAGCGTCAAAAAGAGATCGTTGTCTCCAAAGAGCGTAAGTTTTACAGTGGATTAGACAGTTAATATAACCAAATTGAGGTAGAATCATTCCAAAGAGGTTGACAATGGATACGCTTGTTTTTCAAAACATCATTATCGCTATTGTTCTTGGACTACTCATTGGGTTACAGCGTGAAATGAATCTTTTGTATGCGAATCGCCAGAAAGATTTTGGAGGGGCTCGCACGTTTGCGCTTATCTCACTCATAGGGTATCTCTCTGCGTGGCTTAATACATCGGTTCCTTATCTGCTCATTGCTTCTATTCTCGTTTTAGGGGCTCTTTTGATAGGGGCGTATGTTCTCAACCGAACACCCACCGATAATGGTATGACCACAGAGTTTTCTGCATTGGTGGTTTTTTTCTTAGGCGTTCTGCTCGCGTATGAAAAAATAACACTGGCTGTTTTTGTCGCCATGAGTGTCCTTTTTATTCTCAATCTAAAAGAGAAGATCCAAACCTATGAAAAAGTGATTAAGAAGCAAGATCTGAGCGCGATGATTCTCTTTTTAATGATGAGCTTTGTTATTTTGCCGCTTTTTCCCGATGCACCACTTGATCCTTGGGGCTATTTCAATCTCTACAATATTTGGCTGATGGTCGTTTTGGTCGCAGGAATCTCTTTTTTAGGGTATATCGCTGTGCGCCTTGTGGGCGTCAAACATGGTATTGGTTTAGCAGGTTTGTTAGGAGGTATTGTCTCCTCAACCGCTGTAACGCTTAGCCTTGCAAGACGATCCAAAGAAAATCCTTCCCTTTCCAAGAACCTCGCGATTGGAATAGGCCTTGCCTGCTCCATGATGCTTTTTCGTATTTATATCGAGCTCTTTATCATCAATGCGGTATTAGCACACGAGATTTTATACCCCGTTTTAATCGCTTCGGGGGTTGGGTATCTCTATCTTGGCATTCTCTATACAACCACTGCAAAAGAAACCATCATTCAAGAGACCGTGTTTAAAAATCCCTTTCAACTCTCTGAGGCGCTTATTTTAGGAGTTTTATTTGGTGCCGTCATCGCCCTCGTCAAATTTGCAGATACCTCCTTTGGTGAATTAGGGGTTTATATTATCTCCTTTATTTCAGGCTTAACAGACACCGATGCCATAGCACTTTCTCTTGCCTCCTTATCCAAAAAGGGGTTGGATGGAACAACCGCATTAAACGCCATCACCCTTGCAATTATTGCAAATTCATTGCTAAAAGGCCTGATTGTTTTTCTATTAGGTACGCGTAGCATCGCCTCTTATGTTGGAGGCTATCTTTTGATCACGATTGGAACATTTTGTGGTGTGTATTATGCACTCTTGTAGTTTACATGTAAAGGAAAAAATATGTCCGTTTTAATGGAATTTAGTATGTTCCCCTTAGAGGGAGAAGGCAGTAAAAGTGGTGATGTCGCACGTATTGTGAAAATGGTTCATGAAAGTGGTTACGCTTATAAACTCACACCCATGAGTACGGTGGTTGAAACACCTACGATGCGTGAAGCGCTTAACCTTGTCGAGGAGGCCTATGCCCTTTTGGAAGCATGCGGACGTATTTATGCCTGTTTAAAGTTTGACATACGACCAAGTCGAGTTGATGGGATGCACCAGAAAATTGAATCTGTACAAAACAAGCTTGACTGCCCCATTACGATTTAACAAATCTTTCGGTGTGCCGATCTTATAGGTAAGTTTAAATAAGGGGGCATTGTATGCAAACAACAGGAGTGAATAACGCCAGTTATAACAGCTTTGGCTTTTCCATGCAAACCAGCAGTGGCGATACCATCGACCTTAGTATGTACGATGCTCGATCAGCCGAAATAGCACAAGAGAATAACGGCAACACGCAAACAACCACTCTCAGCTTAACACATGCCTATGGCTACCATTTTCAATATAAAGGCAATGGGATTGATGCCAACGATCAAAAAGAGATTGATGCGGCGATGAAAATAGCTCAACCCATGATGGATGAATACCTCAAAAACGTCCAAGAGAGCGAGAGTAATACAAATCTTGCCAGTTTGACCAATACCGCTTATGCGATCAACGCAACATTACCTACAACAAGCGATACGAATACACAAAATTACATCAACGATGCACTGCTTAAAAGTATGGATGATGTGATGTCAAAAGTGCAAAACCAAAATGAGAAAATGCTGCAAGAAGCACAAAAATTGTTTCAAAGTATTTTAAATCAACAATCAGGGTTTGATCTTTTTATGTAAGAAGAGGTGGCATGCAATCATACCACCTCAAGATATTATTGAAATGTTTTTTCCAAGTGAGCGATAAAACGTACTTTCTCTTTTTCCAAGTCCAAATCACCTTTGAAAATATCGTGTACCGAAAATGTTTCTAAAGGTGCGGCACCACAAAATTGAAAGGTTTTGTGCGTTGCGACATTGGCTTCATCAAGGCTCATTCCACTAAAAAATCCCTCTTTATCATTAAACTCTGAAGTTGGACAGTTGTAGGTGATAGAGAGCATATACTCTTTACCTTGCATTAAGCCACCGCTTCCATAGCGTTTTGATGCATCACTTCTGGTTCTACCATCACTTGCATACGTCACGGTTCCTTGACCTGCCCCGAAAATCTCATCAATGTATTTTTTAGCAAGCCAAGGCACGCCCATCCAATACGTTGGAAATTGGAACAAGATAATATCTGCCCATGCAAATTTTTCAACCTCTTCTTTAACATTGTAGTCACTTTCGACAGCGCTATGTTTGATGGCATACCCAACTTTATGAAAAAACTCGGTGGCTGTGTCTATATAAAACTGTGTTAGTTTCCCCTCAGCGACATGTTCGTAGTATTGATGAGCGTTAATGATAAGTACATTTTTCATTCTATTCCTTCTGACATTATTTATTGTGAAAAGTATAATGGTAATACCCTTAAGATACCCTTACGATACTTTAAGTATGTAATGATATATTTTGCTATTTGTGATATAATAGTCTTCAAAAAAGGTTATATACCATGTATTTAGTCAATGGAAAAGATTATACTTGCGCCATTGCCATCGCACAAGACATCTTCAACGATAAATGGAAATTAGGCATTATATGGCATCTACTTGCAGGTGAAAAACGTTACAAAGAGCTTTTTGAAGAGATATACGATATTACACAAAAAACACTGACTGTTAAACTAAGAGAGTTGGAAGAAAAAGGAATTATTGCCAGAGAGGCATTTCCTGAAATTCCTCCAAAAGTGGTCTATTCACTCACGCCGATTGGAGAGAGATTGCGTCCTGTCTTTAATGAGATGTTTGACTGGGGCATTGACTATGTTACCGTACGAGGAAGCTTTAGTGAAGGGTCAGTTTGCGAGCCTAAACTCTCAAAACGCGCATAGTCTCTCTTTTTACATGTAAAGAATCGTACTTAAACCAATGCGATCTTTACATGTAAACGATCATGGCAGCTCAAAGGCTTTGATATGCGCGCTGTCTCAATGCAAAGCATCTTGGTATAGTCACCCTCTCTCATATCGCTCAACGTAGCTTCTCCCTCACGCCAAGGATTCCACACCACAATATCGCTATGATTTTCATGCGTGATGCAGATACGATGTGCATGCTCTTGAAGCACTGTTTTCAGTTCAGGCTTCGTATAGACTCTATCAACAGCATGGCTTACATGTAACGGACTCTGCGTACTTTCACACAGCACGCCACCCTTCAGAGCATCCATGTAGACATCCCCCAATCCTGTAACACTCACTTCATGAATATCGTTACAGGTCAAATAGGTGTGAAAGGCTGCCGTACTCTTTGTTTCTGCGTTTACATGTAAACAGAGTTCAACATCACGCCCTAAGTTCATCTCAAGGCGTGCACTAAAGGCATAAGGCCACAAAGCACGTGTCATCGCAGAATCACCAAGTTCAAAAATAAGTTGGACACCCTCTTCACTTTCCTCATGCGAAATGAGTTCCCATTCGCTGATACGTGCAAACCCATGCGAAGGCGTTCCTGCTTTACCAAACCATGGCCAACACAGAGGAATGCCTCCGCGAAAAGCTTTCCCTTTTTGAAAAGTTGAACGCTCGGCACTCCAAAAAAGAGGCTCTTTCCCCTTGGGTTGGAACGCTATAAGTTGCGCCCCTTGTTTGAGAATCGTCGCATCAAAAAGCGGATGGTGAAGTTCAAAACCTAGGGGCGTTGTTGTCAGATATTGCACGTTAGTGGAAGCTCTCCACAAGTCGTTGTACCAATAAGTTCCAACCATCGACCAATACGAAAATCAGCAGTTTAAACGGCAAAGAGATCATAACAGGAGGTAACATCATCATACCCATCGCCATCAAAACGGAGCTGACAACCATGTCGATAACCAAAAACGGTAAATAGAGCAAAAAGCCGATTTCAAAAGACGTTTTAAGCTCACTGATCATAAATGCAGGCATCGCGACGGTCAAAGGCACCTCTTCGATATTTTTAGGGTTTTCAAGGTTACGAATACGAAAGAAAAGCGCCAAGTCTTTCTCCCGAGTGTTACGAATCATAAAGGCTTTAAAGGGAGCAGAACCTTTCTCAAACGCCTCTTGGTAGCCCATTTTTTCAGCCAAATAGGGCTGAATTCCCATATCATACGACTCTTTGACCACCGGTTCCATAATGAAAAAGGTCAAAATCATTGCTAAAGAGACCATCACTTGCGAAGGTGGCATCTGCTGTGTTCCAAGCGCTTGACGAAGAAAGGAGAAGACAATCAAAAGGCGTAAAAAACTGGTCATCATAAAAACCAATGAAGGGGCAAGAACCAGAATGGTTAAAACAAGGACAAGGTTAAGGCTGGTTACGAGCTGTTGGGGTGAGTTAGGTGCACTTAAAGAGAGATTCACCGTGGGAATTGTATCGGCACCAAAAGCGAGCGGTGTCATACAAAGCAATGCTAAAAGTAAAATTCTCTTCATGTTCTTCAAATAAATTCCTCGTAATAGATTCATGATTTTAGTTGGTTTTGCGTTAAAAACGTTTTAATCTTTAAACAACTTTTCGTTAAAATGGATTTCATCTGATTGTTAGGAACACTATTTATGAATATTTCGATTGCAATTATGGCTGCGGGTCTTGGTACACGCATGAAATCTACACTGCCAAAAGTTCTACACGAAATTAGCGGCTTTGAAATGCTTTACCACATCATCAAGGAATCTCAAAAGATCAGTGATGACATTCATGTCATTTTATACCACCAAGCAGACCTTATCCAAGAGAAGATGAACCGCTATTTTTCCAATATCAACTACATCATTCAAGACCATCAAAATTTCCCAGGCACCGGTGGCGCGATTCGTGGCGTGAAACCGAAACATGAGCGTCTTTTAGTGCTCAATGGCGATATGCCTCTACTTGAAGCTGAAAATATGCAAAATTTTACACATTTAGATGCGGATGTTGTGATGAGTGCGTTTACATGTAAAGAGCCCTTTGGGTATGGTCGCGTCATTATGGATGAGCATTTAAACGTGCAAAGAATCGTTGAAGAGAAAGACGCCAATGAAGAGGAGAAGAAAGTAACCGCTGTCAATGCAGGCGTTTACCTCTTTAAAACCGAATTTCTAAACGAGAATCTTCCAAAACTTTCCAATAACAATAGCCAAAAAGAGTATTACATCACTGATTTGATCGCACTTGCTAATGCAAAAAAGAAAAGTGTCAAAGCCCTTTTTGTCGATGAAGCCACTTTTATGGGTGTCAACTCCAAATACCACCTCTCCCAAGCTGAAGAGCTCATGCAAGAGCGTATTAAACGTCGTTTTATGGAACAAGGGGTGAGTATGCGCTTGCCTCAAACCATCTACATCGAAGCCGATGTCCAGATGCGTGGCGAATGCAAACTTGAAAACGGTGTGAGCTTGCTTAAAGGCACGGTGCTTGAAAATGCGCACATTAAAGCGCACTCCGTCATTGAAAAAAGTGTCATTAAAAACTCTGACATTGGACCGATGGCGCGTGTTAGACCTGATTCACATATCGAAGAGACCCACATCGGCAACTTTGTTGAAATCAAAAAATCAACGCTTAAGGGTGTGAAAGCGGGTCATTTAAGCTATTTAGGCGATGCAACGATTGATGAGGGAACCAACATCGGCTGTGGAACGATTACATGTAATTACGATGGCAAAGGCAAATACCAAACGATCATCGGTAAAAACGTCTTTGTGGGCAGTGACTCACAACTGATTGCACCCGTAACGATTGGCGATGATGTGTTGATTGCTTCAGGTACAACGGTCACAAAGAACATCCCAAAAGGTGCTCTAGCGATCAACCGTGAACCCCTTAAAATCGTTGAGGGATTCTTCTATAAATTTTTCGGGAAAAAAGATGCGAAATAATCTTCTTGCAGGGAAAAAAATCCTTTTAGGTGTCACAGGAAGCATTGCCATTTACAAAGCTTTAGAGCTGATTCGCCTCTTTATCAAAGCGGGTGCTGAAGTTAAAGTACTCATGAGCGAAGATGCTAAGCGTTTTATTGCCCCTCTCACCTTTGAGACCATCAGTCAAAACAAAGTTTTACATGCAGACACGGAAAGCTGGAGCGAAGGGCTGAGCCATATTCACACGGGCAAATGGGCAGATCTTTTTATCATTGCTCCCGCTTCGGTTAATACCATCAATAAACTCGCTCACGGCATTGCGGACAATCTCTTAACGCAAACGGCGATTGCTTTTACCAAAACGATTGTATTAGCCCCTTCGGCGAACACCAATATGATGCTCAATCCCATCACCCAAGAGAGCTTATTAAAGCTTGAAACACTCGGCTATGCGATCATCGCACCTCAATCCAAGCTGCTTGCGTGCAATGATGAAGGCGTAGGCGCATTGGCAGACATTGAACAGATTTTCTACCACGGTGCAAGGCTGCTGCTCAAAGAGGCATTTTGGAATGAGCGTGAAGTGATTATCACCGGTGGTGGAACGATGGAAAAGATCGATGATGTGAGATGCTTGACTAACTTTTCCAGTGGAAAACAAGCCTCTGCACTTGCTCTCGCTTTTTACTTACGAGGCGCCAATGTAACCCTCATTAGCAGTGGTGAGACACCTCACGTTGATGCCATTAACACATTACATGTAAAGAGTACTGCCGCCCTTCAAGCTGCGCTGCTCTCTCAAATGCAGTATGTCACCAAGAATGAAAAAACGCCTTATCTCTTGATGGCTGCTGCGGTGAGCGATTATATTCCGATCAAAACCCATGAGGGTAAGCTCAAAAAAGAGGAGCTTGGAGACCAATACACGTTAGAGCTTAAACGCAATGTCGATGTCCTCTCCTCCCTTCCCAAACGAGGTTTTAAAGTCATTGGCTTTAAAGCAGAGATGGATGAGAGTAAAGCACTTGCCAATGCAGGAGCGATGTTAGAGAAAAAAGGACTGGATGCCGTGTGTCTCAATGTTCTCAAAGAGCAAAACAGTTTTGGGAGCGGTAAAAATGAGATCAGTTTTATCACCGCTTCACATGTTCAAAAATTTGCCTTAGCCGATAAATTTGAGATAGCCGAACAGATTGTGGAGCAGTGTTCACACCTATGATTTCAACCCTTCAAAAGTTAGCAGGTATTGGCTCTGATATTGGACATACCAGTAGCTCTGGTATCAATTTTAATGCCAATTTGCCCGTTACGATTGCCGTGCTTAAACAGATTGATAACGTCCGTTATCGTCTCAAAATAGGTCGAAAAGAACTCACGACCAAAAGCAGCAACCCTCTTAAAGAAGGCGAAAAATACTGGGCCAATTTTGCAGAAGGAAATGGCGGCATTTTAACCATCTCTAACCTATGGAAACAACCCCAGCTGTTCGAAGATGATGGCTATTTTTTACCAACTTCTTTTAAAGAGTTTTTTCACTCAAAGGACTTTAGTTACACTGAATTTAAAGCTTTTTTGCTAAAGCAACTCAGCAGTGAAAGCAGTAAAGAGCTCTTCAAACTCTATGCGTATATGCTCCTAGCACTCTCCAAAGGCACCATTCACCTTCCGTTTATTGATGAAGGTAAAAAAGTGATGATGCAGTTTCAAAAACAAGCGGATGCATCGCTACTGTTTTACATCGCCTATGAGCATTTGGGCCCTTTTTATGGCAATCTTGGGGAAAATGAGCTTCGTATGGTAGCGATGTATGAAAAAAGTTTGTATTATTTACAAAAAGAGAGCCCTAAATTGGGTATGATTACACACTTTAGCATGCAAAAAGAGATTAAACCTCTTTTTGATCTGAGTGATGTGGCATTAGATGTGAAGGGTTAGGAGAGTGATGGAAGGTCTTTTAATAATGCTTTTGGGTCTCTGCATAGGATCGTTTTTAAACGTTGCGATTGTACGCCTACCGCTTCATCAAAGCATTAATTTACCAGCATCACACTGTCCAAAATGTTTACATCCTCTGAAGTGGTACCACAATATTCCACTCGTTTCATGGCTTTTTTTAAGAGGAAAATGTGCGTTTTGTCACACGTCGATCTCGGTGCAATACCCACTCGTTGAACTGTGCACCGCGCTTTTATATGGGCTCTGTTTTTTACGGTTAGCAAATCTTACCCAAGCCTTTTTAATGGGTACGATTTTTGCGCTTTTACTCGCTTTGAGTATCATTGATTTTCGGTATAAAGCCGTTCCTGATGCCTTAAGTTTACCAGCGCTTTTGATTGCTTTTTGTACACAATTACCTCTGCAATCGCTTCAAAATGGGCTTTTGCTGATGGGAGCATTCACATTTTTACGCTTTTCCATCTCAGCCCTTGCTAAAAAAGAGGTGATGGGTGAAGCTGATACGATTATTGCCGGAATCATTGGTGCCGTCCTTGGCATCAAATTAGCACTTGCCGCTATCTACATCAGTGCGGTTATTGCGTTGATTGCATTTGTGATTGTGCGAAAGAAGGGGCATGAACTTCCGTTTATTCCTTTCCTCGCATTAGGACTTTTGGTCACATGGTTTTTTGATCTACCAATTTTACATGTAATGGAATTTATTTATGAATAGAGTCAGTCGTTATCTTTTAAAACATTTCAGTGAGCTCTTTAGTGCTCTGTTTTTTATTCTCTTTTTTATCACTTCGGTAATCTTTTTTATCAAATTGACAGCGATGACTGCCATTATTAAAATGGATTTTTTAGAGCTGGGAGCACTCTATATTTATCTGTTACCACGGACACTTGTCTATACCCTTCCCTTAACGTTCTTTATCGCTTTGTGTATTACACTGTTTAATCTCTCTAAGGAAAATGAAACCATTGTGCTTTTTACACTTGGGTACAATCCTCAAAAGATCGCAAAACTCTTTTTAACGCTCTCTTCAATTCTTTCGATTGTTCTCATTCTTGATATTTTTATTTTTATTCCTATCTCTAAACAGCTCAATACCAATTTTATAGAGTATAAAAAAGTCGAAGCCAAGTTTAATATCAAAGCCAATGAATTTGGTCAAAAATTCTCTGATTGGCTCGTTTACATCGAACACAGTGATAACAGTAAACTCTACAGTGGCGTAACGCTCTATCAGACCAAAACAGACAAAGAAGATGAAAAACTGATTGTGGCGACCAATGCAGATATTGAGAATGAAAAAGGTATTCTTAGACTCAATCTGGATCAAGGCAAAATTTTTGAATTTGCAAAAGATGGTATGCAGCAAATTGATTTTGAGCGTATGCACATTAACTCACAGCCCAAAACAACGGTTGGAACAATTCAGAGCATCAAAGAGTACTGGAATGGCGTTTATACCGATACAAAACGCGCCTATGACCTCTCCTTTTTTATTCTCATTGCCCTTTTCCCTATTGTCTCAACACTCATTGCGCTCAGTATTGGCATTGTCACCTACCGCTATAACAAAGGCAGTATCTACCTTGAGATGTTTGCAACCATTTCTGTCTACTTTGCCTTTACCACACTGGTGTCGTCATGGTATCCACAAATCGCACCCATCATTGTTTTTCTGGTCACGTTTTTGATCTCCTACATCATCTATCAAAAGCGCATTCGTGCTATGTTCTAACTGATTATGCGTGTTAAAATTACCCTAAGTTATGATGGAAGCGTTTTCATTGGCTTCCAAATCCAAAAAGATGAGACTCAAACATGCCAAAGTGTTGCAGGTGCCATTACCAGAGCACTGAGGCATATTAACATTGATGCTGTGGTGGTGGGAAGTGGACGTACGGATACGGGTGTGCATGCAACACACCAAGTTTTACATGTAGACCTTCCCTCTTTTTGGAATGATCTTTCAAAACTTCAACTCCATCTTAATGGCTTTTTAGCTCCGTACATTTTTATCCAAAGTATTACCCCTGTAGCATCATCCTTTCATGCCCGTTTTGACGCTAAAAAAAGGCTCTATCGCTATCTGCTTTATGATGGAGCCTATCAGCCTTTTTTAGCCAATTATGCATTACATGTAAATCATCCGCTCGATGTGAAAAAATTAAATGACTATGCACAGGTTTTTGTAGGGTTTCATAATTTTGAGTATTTTAAAAAGCTTGGTGGTGGTGCGACAAAAGATGAACGCACACTGTTTAAAGCGGGGGCATACCGATACAAAAACTTCATTGTTATCTATTTTTTAGGCGATGCTTTTTTACGCTCTCAAGTTCGAATGATGTGTGGAAGTTTGCTCAAAGCGTGTCAAGGGGTACTCTCTTACGAAGATCTTATCGCGCAGCGTGAACGAGAGATGAAGGTGTCCACGACGCTGATTCCAGCGTGTGGACTCTACCTATCACGGGTTTTTTACTAATTTAAAAGTAGTTTTCCGCCCACAACCACTTTTTTTACTTTTCCATGTAATGTTTCACCATAATAAAGTGAGTGTTTATTGCTCACGTTGTAGCTCTCTGTAGGGTCAAATAGCACTAAATCAGCATCATACCCTACTTCAATGGCACCCTTTGAAGAGAGCCCCAATACTTGTGCAGGATTGTGTGAGCAGATGCGAATGAGCTCAAGGAGATCAATCACACCATTTTTGACCAAGAACGTATAGGCCAATGTCAAAAACTCTTCAATCGAACCAAGTCCAAATGCAGCATCTTCAAACGCAACATCTTTGTATAAAATCGATTTAGGAGAGTGTGCGGAGGTTAAAATATCAACAGAGCCCTCTTTAAGTGCTTCAATTAAGCCTTGGCGCTCTTCTTCTTCACGAAGCGGAGGCATTAATTTGGCATAGGTATTAAAGCCATCACAGCTGGTATCGTTTTTAGCGAGGTGATGAATTGAGACTTCCGCATACAGATCTGATTTGAGTGCTTTATGCGCTTTGGCTATCTCTAAAGAACGTTTGGTGGAGAGTGATTTTAAGACCACGGTTGCTCCGTAAAAATGTGCCATTTCAGACACTTTAGCCACTTCTGCCGTTTCTGAGATTTTTGAAATGCCAGAGAGTCCAAGTTTGGAAGCAATCACACCATCATTCATCAGGCCATTATCATCCAAATTTGGCTCATAACACTGGACAAACAGAGGTCTTTTTTTCATTGTAGCATATTGCATACCTCGTCTTAGAAGGTTGGCATTACGATGTGAATCTGCCAAAATAGCCGCTGCCCCGTTATTGAGTAACGTTGCAATATTATGGAGTTGGTCCTCTTTCTCATCCGCAAGCGGTGCGCTAATATGCAGATTGATCTTAGCTTGATCAATTTTAAATTTGACCAGTTCTAAGAGTGTTGCACTCTCAAGGCGAGGTGTAAAATCAGACATAACCACCGCGGTTGTGACACCACCTTTGAGGCAGCTGGTTGAGAGTTTATCAATATGTTCTTGATTAAGAGAGCTGTTTGAAAAGCGAACATTAAGATCAATGAGACCGGGAAGCAAGTAAAGTCCATCAGCATCCATCACATCTTGCGTCGTAGCATCAAGGTGCGAAGCAACCGCAATGATTTTACCCTCTTCAATCAGTACATCTTGGCGTATGACTCCGTTTGACGTTGGCACTAAAGCATTTTTAATTAACATGGCTTCCTCTCTTTGATAATTTTTGTTTAAAACGCGCAATACGCTCATACGAGAGTGCAATACGCTCTTCACTTAACTCACCACTTTTAATGGCATCGGTAATAATTTTATTGATCGTAAACGTCATGCTTGCATTATCTGCAAAGTAGTTTGTAAAGACTAAAATGTCTGCACCCGCATCAATGCTACGAATCACACGTTGCTTGAAATCAACACTGCTAGCAATGGAATTGGTGCGTAAATTATCCGCAAAGACGACCCCTTCAAAATGCATTTTATCGCGAAGCAGTCCTTGAATAACCAATTTTGAAAAAATCGTTGGATTTTTAGGATCAATCTCTTTGTGCAGTACATGCGACATCAAAACCGCGTCCATTTTACCAAAAGCAATGAGATCATAATAGGGTTTTAACTGCTCAAAACGCCACGTATTGGTCACATCTTCTTCACTGGAAAAGTTATTCCAAAGATTTGCACCGGCTGTTGGAAAATATTTCACAACGGGAATGATACCTTCGGCATAAAGGGCATTAATAAAGAGCATTGCATAGGTTGTGACAATCTCTTCATAACTGGAATAACTGCGTTGGAGTTTAGAACTTTCAAGGAGATCACGCTTGGGTTGAAGATCCAAAACGGGGGCAAAGTTGACATTAATACCACTTTTAGCAAGCTCAGAGCTCAACTTTTGATACAACTCTTCACTCTGGGCAATATCTTTGGTTTTAAAGAGATCATAGGCTGATGGTACTTCTGTAAAGCCTTTTTTAGCATCAAACGTACCCTTACCACCTTCATGCTCAATCGCAACGATTAAAGGAAGCGCTTTGGGTGCTTGAAGTTTGAGATACTCATTCAATTTTTTAAGTTGGGCAGAGTTCTGAATATTTTTATCGGTTACTAAAACCCCACCAATTTTTTCACGTTTAATATCTTTTGCAATCTGATCAACCCACTTATCGCCCTCTTTGGTTCCATCAAACCCAATCATAATCATTTGGGCAATCATATCTTCCAATGGAGGTGTTTTAGCATTCAAAAGCGAGGAAAAAAATAGGCAAGCGAGGAAAAATTTTAGCATCAATCGGCCAATAAATCTTTCACACTGATGCGTGGTTCTTTACCCTTTAAAATCAGTGCTATTTCATGGGCAATCGGTGTATAAATAGCGTGTTTGGTAGAGAGTTCAAAAATCGCTTCTGAGGTGAAAACGCCTTCCGCCACTTCGCCAAGCGCGATTAAAATATCTTCCAGTTTTTTACCCTCCGCTAAGAAGAGTCCAACTCGGTAATTACGAGAGAGTGTACTTGAAGCGGTTAAGAACAGATCTCCTGCCCCACTAAGTCCCCAAAATGTCTCATCTTTGGCACCAAAGAATTTTCCAAAACGACGCATCTCCACAAGCCCTCTTGCGATAAGACTTGCGCGGGCATTATTTCCCAGTTTCAGTCCATCGCAAATGCCACTGGCAATAGCGAGTACATTTTTATAGGCACCACACACTTCTGCGCCAATCACATCATAAGAGGTATACGTTTTAATAAAAGAAGGGAAGAAAGAGGCAAACTCTTTAGAGAGTGATTCATTGGTAGCGTTAATGACAAGAGCTGTTGGAAGGCCTTGCATCACTTCACTTGCAAACGAAGGACCCGATAAGAAGCTGAGATGATCTTCGGGAACATGCTTTGCAAAAATCTCGTTCAAAAATGCACCACTGCCCTGCTCAATGCCTTTGGCTGCTACCAAAATTTTTTGACCATTGAACGTAAAATGGGTTTCTAACCAACCACGAACCACTTGAGCAGGCAGTGCAAAAATAAGATACTCACAGCGTAAAGCCTCTTCAAGGCTAACAAAATTTGCAATGGCTTTAGGTTGACGTGAAGTTATTTTACATGTAAAGTTAAAGGAGAGAGCAAACTGAAGTGCTTGCCCCCATTTCCCTGCGCCAATAACGGCTAGACTTACGCTCATAATCGTTTAAACATCCAGTCTAGATTTTAAAAGTTCATTGACTTTAGCAGGATTTGCAGTCCCTTTACTCTCTTTCATTGTTTGCCCTACAAAGAAACCAAAAAGTTTATCTTTACCACTTCTGTATTCTGCTACTTTATCGGTATTAGCAGCGATGATTGCATCAATAATTGCTAAAATGGCACCGTCATCACTAACTTGTTTCAGCCCTAATGTTTCAATGGCATCATCCACGCTAGCACTATTTTGCATCAAATAATCCAGTACTTCTTTTGCCGCTTTTCCACTGATAGTGCCATCTTCAATGCGTTTGACAATCGATGCCAATTTTACAGCATCCACAGGCGAAGTGAGAATGGTCAAACCGTGGTTTAGGCGAGCGAGAAGCTCTACGGTGAGCCATGTGACAGAATTCTTAGCGCCAGCACCTTCGTGTATCATCGTCTCATAAAAATGCGCCATTTCAACATTGGACGTAATCACATTCGCATCGTACTCTTTAATGCCATACTCTTTTAGAAAGCGATCACGTTTTTCATCAGGAAGTTCAGGAATTTGGATACACTCAGCAAGCATATCATCAGGAACTAACACGGGTAATAAGTCTGGATCTGGGAAATAACGATACTCTGCACTATCCTCTTTGGAGCGCATACTGCGTGTCTCATTTTTTTCTATATCATAAAGACGGGTCTCTTGGACCACTTCTCTCTCGTAAACACCATCTTCCCATGCATTACTTTGACGTTCAACTTCGTATTCAATCGCTTTTTGAATAAATTTAAAGGAGTTTAGGTTTTTAATCTCAGCACGCGTGTAAAGCTTGGTATCTCCCTTAGGGCGAATTGAGACGTTTGCATCACAACGGAAACTTCCCTCTTGCATATTCGCATCACTGATGTCGAGGTAACGCAAAATAGCGTGGAGTTTTTTAAGGTATAAAATCGCTTCCTCACTGCTTCGCATATCAGGATCACTGACGATTTCAAGAAGCGGTGTTCCTGCACGGTTTAAGTCCACATGAGAGACATTTCCATGATGAATATTTTTACCCGCATCCTCTTCAAGGTGGGCGCGAGTGACACCAATGCGTTTGGTAGAACCATCTTCAAAATCAATGTTAATCTCACCTGCTTCAACGATGGGTATCTCAAATTGGCTGATCTGATACCCTTTAGGAAGATCAGGATAAAAGTAATTTTTACGGTTAAAAATAGATTTTTGATTTATGGTTGCATGAATGGCCGTACCGAGTGCAATGGCTTTTTTAACAGCTTCTTTATTTAAAACAGGCAAAGAACCTGGAAGTCCTAAACAGACTTCACACACATTGGTATTGGGTTCGTCGCCAAAACTGGTTGGACAACTGCAAAAAATTTTAGTTTTTGTATTTAACTGAGCATGAACCTCAAGTCCAATAACAACTTCAAATTCCATTAAATTCCCTTTTGGATTAATCTAAAAAAAAGCGAATCGAGGCAAAACCGTACACACCAACTTTCTCACAAGCGTCTACTTGTTCCATGTTGATAATACCACCAAGCGCAAAACATTTGATATGGATTTTATCATTTATTTCTTTTAACTTCTCTAAACCAAGCGGTTCGCCCTTGTTTGGCGTCCTAAAAATAGGACTAAAGGTAATCGCATCAGCACCTCTTTTTTCTGCTTCTAATACCTCTTCCAACGTGTGCGTACTTGCGATCACTTCCAAACCTAATGCTTTGGCTTTTTCAATGACTTGTAAAGCAGAGGAAGGCAGATGCACCCCATCACACCCAAGCTCATGTGCAAGTTTATAATCCGTATGCAAATAGAGTTTGGTTTTGGCATCTTGAAGAGAAGCACTGACAACGGCCCTAGCAAGTAAGTCATAATCAGAAGTCTGTTTATCGCGCAAACAGATGTAATCAGGCTGATGTTTTGCTTTTACATGTAAAAGTTTTTGGATGATGTGTGTTGTATCTGATGTGTAAAAAGAAGGATCAGTGATGAGATAGCGTCTGATCATCGTGGGAGAGTTTTTCTAAGAGTTGTGTCTGCTTTTTAAGTTCATCCAATTTATCACATTGAAGCTGCGCCATCTCAAATATAATGGCAAAAAAACAACCAGAGAGAAAGAAAAAAAGAGCGATGAGTGAAGCGATGATCGTACCAAAGGGGAGAAAGAGAAGAAACGTATACGCTCCACCAGCTAATGCAAGAGCCCAAGAGGCTCCTTGCATTAGACTGAGAAGTTTTTCAAAGCGCGTTTGTTTATGAGACAAGGGTGTACTTTTTAGTGCTCTTCACTAATTAAAACAGCACCTGCAAGATAAACGTATGTTAAGATCATAAAAATAAATGTCTGCAAAAATGCAGAGAATGTTAAAAGCGCATAAGCAGGAAGTGGTGCTACCCAAGGGGCAAGCATCAAAACAACTGCAAGGAAAAGATCATCACCCTTGATATTTCCAAAAAGTCGGAATGACAAAGAGACGATACGAGAAAGATGTGAAACGATCTCGATTGGGAACATCAATGGAGCTAAAACTTTCAATGGTCCCATAAAGTGTGCAAAATAATGAACAACACCGTTAACACGGATACCTTCAAAGTTATAATACACAAAGACCATAAGCGCAAGCGCTAAAGTCATGTTCAGGTTACTTGAAGGAGCTTCAAACCCAGGGATAATACCAATAACGTTTGCAATAAACACCATCAAACCAAGTGTTGCCACCAATGGTAGGTATTTACGTGCTAACTCTTCACCAATAACATCTTTACCCATTGAGACAATGCTCTCTAGATATGCTTCCATGACATTTTGAACACCGCTTGGTACCAGTTGCATTTTAGATGTTGCAAGTTTTGCCAAAACAAAACTGATAACACCGACCAATACAATATGTGATACAAAGATGAAGTCATGGGTGTGGTTAATAAGACCTAAAAATGTAAACATTTCGCCCATTACACATTTCCTTCGTTAATTATTTTGCGTGATTGTATCTATAAATCATTTAATAGTAGTTTAAGGCTTCGGCTTTTTGCGAAGTTCGCTGACCTGTTGCCCACCTATTCCCCAATTATCCATATCAACTTCGTCAATCGTGACAACCGTTGTTGCTGGATTTTTACCAAGAACTCTCACCAAAAGGTTTGTAACACCATCAATAAGCTCAGCTTTTTGCTCTTTTGTCGCGCCCTCTTTGGTGATTTTGATGTTAACATAAGGCATATTTACTCCTTGATTAATAGTCGATGCGCACGTGAAAGCGCCATATCAATATTGTCGGTAATGTTTTCTAACCCTATTTTTTTCTCAAATCCAAGACGACGTATTTTAAGCTTGATATGCTCATTAACTCCTGAAAGTACAAGAATCGTTCCGTTGCCTTGGCAAAGATCAAAAAACTCTTCTAATGCGTGCAGCCCTGTCGCGTCAATCATTGGAACATGACGCATCCGTAAAATAAAGACTTTTGGAGGGGTACTGACTTCGCTAAGCACATTTTTAAGGCGATCAGCAACACCAAAGAAAAAGGGACCATCGATCTCATATACTTCCACATCTTTTGGAACAATTTTCTTAGAAATGGCATGAGCATCATCAACTTCCAAAGGCTCATCGTCTTCATCCAAGTGCATACCAATGGTATTTTTGGTATCAACAATGCCTGTAACATCGATCATTCGCTTAATAAACAAAAGACCTGCGAGCATAATACCTGTTTGAACACCGGTATTGAGATCGATTAAGACTGTTAAGAAAAAAGTCATTAAAAGAACCACCATGTCGTTACGCTCAGATTTGAGTGCAATGGCTTTAAAATGGTGAAACTCACTCATATTCCATGCGACAACGATTAAGATAGCCGCCAATGTCGCTAAAGGAATCAGTACAATAAATTTGGAAAATAAAAACATAAAGATCAATAGCATTAACGCGTGAATAACTCCGGCGATAGGACTATAAGCTCCTGCTTTGATATTTGTAGCCGTTCGGGCAATCGCACCTGTCGCGGCAATACCTCCAAAAAGAACGGAAGCGATATTGGCTGCACCTTGTGCCATAAGCTCTTTGTTTGAATGGTGCCGATCGCCTGTCATACCATCTGCCACAACACACGAAAGTAATGACTCAATCGCACCCAAAAGCGCAATAGTAATAGCATCCGGGAACACCGCACGTACTTTTTCCAATGAAAAAGTAGGCATCGAGGGATAAGGCAACGTCGTAGGAAGTGCTCCAAATTTAGAGCCGATCGTTTCTACTGGAAGTTTAAAAAGATAAACCGCAAGGGCAGAGAGAATAATAACGATAATAGGCGTTGGGATATGGGGAAAACGATGACGCAATTTAATCAAAAGTGCCATACTAATGACACCAATCCCCAATGCATAATAGTTTACATGTAAAAATTCTGTGGAGTAAAGTTTCCACTGGTCTATAAACTCTGCTGGCATTTTGGCAATAGGAAGCCCTAAAAAATCTTTGATCTGTGACGAGAAGATAATCAGTGCAATACCCGTGGTAAAACCAACAGTAACAGGATACGGAATATATTTGATGATATTACCCAGTTTAAAAACACCCATTAAAAAGAGCATGATACCCGCTAAAAACGTAGCAATAACTAAGCCATCGTATCCATGTTTTAAAATAACCGCATAAAGTACCACAACAAAAGCCCCTGTAGGGCCTCCAATCTGATACCTACTCCCCCCAAAGAGAGCGATGATGAGTCCACCAACAACTGCCGTAAAGAGTCCTTTTTCAGGACTAACACCACTGGCTATGGCAAATGCCATCGCTAAGGGCAATGCAATAATTGCAACAGTAACACCGGCAACAATATCAGACGATAGTTTTGAAAGGTCATACCCCTCCCGTAAAATCGTAAAGCTCCGTGGGAGCCAATATTTCACATTCATTATGAACCTTAAAGAATAATTTTTTCTTGTCCTAAGCGGTAGAGTGCAAAATCATATTTGACAGGATCACTTGGATCAATTTTTTGGAGTGCATGGCTCAACTCTAACACCGCTTTAAAATCATAGGATTTTCGCTGAATCAAGCCCCATTTTTTCCCTAATGCAAAGGTATGGGTATCAAGAGGTACCAGTAGATCTTTAGTATCAACCCCACGCCAAAGGCCAAGGTCAAGATGATCTTTTCGAACCATCCACCTTAGATACATATGCCATCGTTTATAAGGAGAGTGTGGGTTTGGAGGAGGTATTGTACCCAACAAAAACTGATAGCCACGTGAACGGTATGAATTCATATCATACAAGTAGCTTATCAGTTCACGCAATCCGTCCATGACATTGGAGTTTTTTTGATACGATGAAAGGAAAATAGGTTCAAGAGAACCCACCTCTTTTTTAAGTCGTGAAAGGGTAATAAAAAGTGCTTGAATATCTTTAGCACTTTGAAAACGGTAATAGTGCTGGGCTAATACCTGTTCAATCATGCGTTCATCAGCATCCAAAAGTGAAAAATCCAAACTCTCTAAAAATTTTATAATGGCAGGAACATTTCCATAAGCGAACAGGGCACAAACAAGTGCGCTAAATTCATCGTTATACCGCGAAGCAATCATCAAAGGATCGGGACGATTGACACTGATCTCTTCTGCGTGATTGCGCTTATGCGCCTCTTCTTTTAAACGATGGGCAAAGGCTTCAAAGGTCATTTAAAACATCTTTCTCATTGCTTTTTGATTGCAGATAATCAGAGAGATTAATCAACGAAAAAGTCACTAAGAAGATCAAAAAACCAGGAAAGAAACTGAGCCACCATGCAATGTCAATAACCTCTTTACCTTCGCTGATAATCACACCCCAACTCATCTGAGGAGGGGTAATACCAATACCCAAAAAGCTCAGTCCACTCTCCGCTAAAATGGCGCCACTGACACCAAACGTAAAGCTGATAAAGAAGATAGGTGCAAGTAAAGGCGCAAAATATTTGAAAATTATTTTGAAAGTGCCAACATTTGAGAGTTTAAGAATTTTAATAAAAGGAGCATTCGAAATGGCAAAGCTTTCACTTCGAATCATCCTTGCCATGCCCATCCAACCGGTAATAGAGATGATAAAAATAAGCACCCACACCGAAGCGTTCATGTAACTAATCAACGCTAAAAGAAGGAAAAAGGTAGGGAATGTTAAAAAAAGATCAATCACCACAATCACGAGTTTATCCACTCTTTTTTGAAAAAATCCTGCACTAATACCGATCATAAGCCCAGCAAGACTGGAAAACAGTGCACTCAAAATTCCAATAATCAAAGAGACTTGCCCTCCCACCATCAAACGAGCTAAAAGATCACGCCCGAGCCTATCGGTCCCTAGGAAATGCTCAAAACTGGGAGGTAATAACATAGCATTTGGGTTTAAGGCATACGCTGAACCTGCATAAAATGAGGGTAAGAAAAAACAAAAGAGGAAGATGAGCACCAAAATGAAGGTGCTCAACAATGGAAACCGTTTCACTAGGATTTAATGCCTAAGAGAGTTTGTAGCATCTGATCTATGGTTGTAATAATTTTTGAGGCAGCTGCATAAGAGTTTTGGTATTGAATGAGATTGGCTAACTCTTCATCTTTATTCACGCCACTAATAGATTGAAATTGCGTCAGAACGGTATTGTGTAGCGCTTCATTGGTATCATAACTTGTTGTTGCGGCCGAAGCATCGGTTGCAATTTTTGTCGTTAAAGAGCTGTAAAAACCAGCAATCGTTTCTTTAGATTTCATGCCATCTTTACCATAAAAATTCAACGAATTATACTGCATCTGCAACATTGCATTGGCAACATCATGATTGCCATCAACAGGAGCACCATAGGCTTGAAGCAATGCAGGGTTTTTCTTATAATCCGCTTTCACATCAATATTGGAAGCATCACTGCCTGTGAAAAATTGATTGATGCCAATTGCTCCTGGGAAATTTGAACCATTATCTTTAAGTGCTACGGTATAGCCAGAAGCCTGAGATGTTGGACTAAGTGAAAAAACGCCATTATTCATAAACGATGCAGTAAAGTAATCATCAACATCATTCAAAGAGTTGTTATCGTTGTTATCATCTTTACTGGTATTAATTTGGGTCAAAACACTCGTGGAGAACGTATCATCATTCATCGTTGTTGCCATACCAATATTCACTGATTTTCGCGCGACTTCTTTGCCAGCACTATCGTATACAATAACGTCAAATGAACCATTTTCAATGTTATTATAAGCATTTTGTAAAGAGGTGTTACTTTGTAAATTTAAAATAGGCGATTGCATGTTACTTTGAGCACTTTGGGAATAAATATTGTTTGTCTCGGTGATCAATGATTGAGCTAAGCTATCAAGACGATCAATGTATCCTTGAATCGTACCATCTTGGGGATAACCTCCATTTACGGTAGGATCAATCGAACGTCCTCTAAGATCTAGCATAGACCCTATTTTACCGCCTGATAATTTTTCTGTAATGTTATACCTTGTTCCATCTTGCGTTTCAGAATAAATGGAATAATATGAACTTTGATTAGAGCTATTATCAATCACAATTGGATGAAAAGTTGAACCATCGACAAAGGAAGCTCCACCAATATTTAAATAATACTGTGTCCCAGAATCTGTCATATTAGCATCAATCGTATTATCGCTACCGATTGTCCCTTTTGCAACGGAAAAATCAAGCATATTGGACAATGTTAATTCTAATTCGTCACGCTTATCACGAAGGTCATTGGCATAATTACCTTTTTCAGCTTCGATATTAGCAATCTGTTTATTGAGATCAGCCATTCTTTGACCAAGGCTATTCACTTCATCAATGGAGCTCTTAAGCTGAGAGTTAATGGAATCTTGAAGTCCTCTAACGGTCTTTCGTGTGGATTGAATATCCTGACTCAAGGTTGCCGCAGATTGGACTAAAGCAATTTTTTGAGAACCTGCTGTTGCATTGGAGGCAAGATTATTCCACTCATTAAAATAGTTCGCTAAATCGTTTGTAATACCTGCATCTTTCAGGTCGGGAAAATATTTTGCAATCTCTTGAAGTGACTGAGAGGAATAGGTATCGTACGAAAGATTGGTAGAAGCATTTCTCAATTTTGTGAAAT
>Ga0302212_1000042_pt1 | contig 70155 bp, 76 predicted proteins | sample II_Fen_N1_1_FD_200235 | JGI IMG/M metagenome (GOLD analysis project Ga0302212, IMG submission 200235) | Peat permafrost microbial communities from Stordalen Mire near Abisko, Sweden - II_Fen_N1_2 | ecosystem: Environmental > Terrestrial > Soil > Wetlands > Permafrost | place: Sweden: Abisko...
AGAGATATTGCCACAATCCAATTCTGCCATTGAATCTGCACTGATTAATCATATATCAAACTATCTTGATTATAAAATTGGTTCCATCTGGGATGGATGGAACCAAGATTTTGGAAAAATAAATTATCCGTATGGAGGATTTTATAATGGTAACTGAAATAAGTACTGCTAATATTGTGACTATGTTAAAAGAAACAGCAAAATTTTCTAGAGATGTCAAACATATCTTTGATGACCTCTGCTTAGAGTTTGAAAGTAAAAACCTTTTAAGATACGATGACGCTATTCGTGAAAATTTCTTTTTTGATAAGAATGAAGGTGCATTAGATTATGAATTTTACGTTGCATCAAATAATAATACTATTATTGGATTTAGACTAATAGTAGCTGGTGAAGATATAAATGAGTATAAACGTTATCAATCTATTACCGAAAAACTAGGTATTGATAAAAATATTCCTCTTTTTCTTGTTTGTGGATGTTTTATGCCTGTTGTAAACATAAATCAAAGTATAGATAATATTTTATATATGATGGATGCCTGTGCTGGCTTTACTTCAACTGAAGACAAAGAGTATGATTGGACAAATTTTGATATCAATCAAGTGGAATGGAATAGAGAAATTTTAGTTGATACCACAAAATGGAATCCAGAAATTGAAAAAGAGAGAAACTATCCTGCTTGGGAAAATTATTTTTCAAAAGCAAAGATAAAATATAAGGCACTTTTAGACATTCGAAATCATGAAGATATAAAAAAATTGGCGGATGAAATCAAAGCTATGGTATTTTAATTGATAATTTCATACTAAACCTTTTTTACTCTCCACATACGTTTACGATTCACTCAAAAAATGGCTCAACACGTCCACAGTTTGACCATTTTTACGACAAAGCGACCTACCCTATTTTGGCATTATCGTTTTACAACCTCATTCCCAGTTGTCCTACATGTAATTCAAGTATGAAAGGAACAAAGCAATTTTCGCTTACGACTCATGTGCATCCTTACGTTGAAGGTTTCGATGACAAAGCGCGTTTTGCTTTACATGTAAAAGACAGTTCGTTTTATTACGATGAAAAAGGGTTTGATTTAAAACTTGACTCAAACGATGCAAAAGCGCAAAAAAACATCGACGATTTTGCATTGCAAGCGATTTATAACAACCACAAAGACATCGTCTTAGAACTTATCCAAAAATCTGTAATGTACAATGAAAGCTACATCGAAGAGCTAATGAAAAACTACGAAGGTACGCTCTTTAAAAATGAAGAAGATTTACTGCGTTTGATCTTTGGAGGCTACATCAGCGATGAAGACCTAGGCAAACGCCCTCTTTCCAAACTCACCAAAGATATTTTAGAGCAATTAGAGATTATTTAAGATCATTGGTGAATTAAAAAACCACACCATTATATATTTATAAATACTGCGGTATACTCTCCTTAATTCATTGAGGAGTTGTACGATGAGCGAAGTTTATTCTATTTTTTTATCGGCTGTTTTTTCAAGTTTTATCATTACGATCAGCGTTGTTGCGGTTCTTGGGATGTTGTATTATTTGACATTTAAATGCTTTGCTTCGTATATTTCATTTGAAAAAATTGCTCAGAAAAACCGTCTAAGTTCAAAAACATCTCCGACACAAGAAAGTTCGACACTTTAACAAAAGCCCTTGTTACGAAACATTTTCGTTACTAATTGACATTACATAACACTCTAAGTCATAATTTTATTAACCATCAAGGATGTCCCTTGATAAATCAATCTTTCGGAGATATGCCATGAAAATTAGTGCAAGAAATCAAATCACTGGAAAAGTTTCAGAGATTAAAAATGGACCGGTAAACAGTGAAGTTGTTATCACAACGGACAAAGGCGATAAAATCGTTTCTGTTGTCACGCACAGTGCTGTTGATACGCTTGGTTTGAAAGTGGGTTCAGAAGCCATTTGTATTTTTAAAGCGCAAAGTGTTCTTCTTGCAAAAGCGGACATTGCACTAGCTGTCAGTGCACGCAATAAAATCAAAGGTACGGTTTCTGAAATTAAAGATGGCGCTGTGAATTGTGAAGTTATTATCACAACACCTGCTGGGTTAACCGTCACGGCTATCGTGACTGAAGATGCTAAAAAAGAGCTTTCCCTTGCAAAAGGCGATACCGTTTATGCCATCATCAAAGCTTCAAGCATTTTAGTAGGTGCAAACTAGAAACATCGAACAAGCCCCTTTATGGGGTTTGTTTATCCGCAAAAGATAGGCGCTTCTGCTTTACATGTAAAACTATTTTTCGTTATTTTTAAAGTACCACATCAGCGCAAACATCAAGCCGGATGTCGTTGCGATGCTCTCATCGAACATAAATTCAACGGCTTCATCACGTTTCAGGTAAATGACTTCAATGTTTTCATTTTCAATGCCACCGCCATCATTGACTTTCATGCTATCATCAAGGACAGCGAAGTAAAGTGTCTGGCGACCACCCGCAAATCCAACAGCGGTGTAAAAAGAAGAGATTTTTTCAATTTTTTCAAGTGGAACGTCATAACCCGTCTCTTCGATGATCTCTTCTTTTGCAATCTGAATGAGGCTTTTGTCTTTATCCACAATGCCTGCACACAACTCATAGGTAAAGCCATCTTTGTTTTTGACATAAATAGAGGGGCGAAACTGTTTAACAAAGACAAACGAATCTAACTCTTTGTGGTAGAGCAAAATAGCGACGCTATTGTGTGTATCGACGATATCCCAGCGTTTCTCAACATTGTTGTGCAGATAGTACATACTTTTAGGTTTAATGTAGTCTGAGCTCACACACTCTTCAATTTTGAGCACCTCTATCGTATGTTTCATCGCCTAAATCCACCCTTTTTTCTTGAAGTACAAGATCGGCGTGACCGCTGAGAGTACCATCAAGACAAGCGAAAAGGCGTACCCATAGTCCCATTTAAGTTCCGGCAAAATTTCAAAGTTCATACCGTAAATGCTCGCAATGAGTGTTGGTGGAAGAAAGATCACGTTCATAATCGTAAAGATTTTGATGACTTTATTTTGCTCAATGTTCAAAACACCTAAGAAGATATTTTGCAAATAATCCAGTCGTTCAAAGTTAAACTCAATGTAATCAATCAATGACTTAATATCCTTAAGCATGATAACAATGTCGGCACGAAGGGAGCTGTCATCGTATTTATTGGATTTGATAAACGCGGTTAAGATACGTTGTTTATCCATAAGGTTTTCACGAATATTCATATTCAAATCTTCAAATGAAGAGATTTTTTCCAACATTTCAGCATCATCATTGGTGTAGTCTGTAAAGACGTGTTTACGCAAGCGCGTAATGTCTTTAGAGAGCTTTTCAATAACGTCCGCATCCGCATCAATTCTGATGTCGATGAGTTGTGAAAAGATGTAGTATCCATTTTTAAATTCACGAGGTGCGTAGTAAAAACGCTTGCTAAATTCATCAAAGGTTTTCAGCTCTTTATAACGAATCGAGATAAGAAGATTGCCTTGGAGAATAAAGGAAACCGTCTCATTGTGCGCATTTTCATCTTCTGAAATCAAGAAGAAACTGTTGATCTCAATCTTTTTGTCCTCTTCCCAATAACGTGAAGATATCTCGATCTCTTCAGATTCTTGTTTGGTAGGGAAGTCTATGCCAAACGTATTTTCCACAAAGACAATCTCTTCATTTGTGGGAAGAAGCATATCAAGCCAAACGACTTTACTTTTTTTGTCATCATTACCATCAAATTCACTTAGATCTGTAATAACTTCAAGTTTGTTACTATTTTTAAAAAAACATTTTATCATGGGCAGACTCTTTTCTGATCATTTTATTGCGATTCAAAGGATTTATCCCAGAACCTATACTTGCCTCATTCGAACTCAAAAATCTTGCTATTTTACAAGAGCTTCATTGTATCTCAAAAGAGTTTCATTTTGTTTACATGTAAAGATTAACTTTGCTTCTCTTCAAAAGGGTATGAAAGATTAAAGTTCTCTTCTTTGTACGGTGATGTATCGCTCTCTAACGCACTATCAACTTTTTTTCTCAGTTCATTCGTGTAATCAATAAACGATTTAAGTTCATTGCCACCCAGCGCACTTTTTGAAATTTTAACAACACTTGCAGGATTGATCGCAACACTGTTACGGTACAAACCAAAATGTAAATGCGGTCCGCTACTAAGTCCTGTATTGCCAACATACGCAATGACTTGACCTTGCTTCACCGTTTGTCCACCACGGATGCCCTGCGCAAAACCCTTCAAGTGACCGTAAAGTGTTTTATAACTGCTGGCATGATTGATCTCAACGGTATTGCCATAGCCACCTTTTTCACCGACAAAAGCGATCTTACCATTTCCCGCCGCTTTGACAGGTGTACCAATACTCGCAGCATAATCAATCCCTAAGTGTGCGCGGTATTTGAGTAAAATCGGATGCCAACGCATTTGTGTAAACGGCGATGAAATACGCGTGTAATTCACAGGATTTGCGAGTAAAAAGCTTTCAAGTTCTTGACCTTTAGGGTCATAATAATTCTCTTTATAAAAGTAGATATAATTTTTCTTCTTGGCTGTTTCGACCATTGAAACGTCTATTTTAATAGACCCAAAAAGTTTTCCAAGGCGTCTTTTTTGCTGATAGAGCAAAACAAGTTTATCGCCTTTTTGAAGGTTACGAAGGTTCACTTCGCCACGAAAAGTTTGAGCAAATTCATTGGCTAAACCATAACTGTTGGTCGCATTGAGGATATCCACGAAAGGCGAACTGTGAATTTCTATGGCTAAAGAGCGACTCTCTTGTTGGAGCAAAATAGGAGTAATTTCCATAATAAACTTGTCATCTTTTTTCTTAAGATGCATTTGGAGCTCTTCACCAATAGGAATTAAAACTTGTTCCAACTGGTTATCTTCACTTTTAAGAACCTGATACTTCACACCCGCTACAATCTCCGTAGCCAACTCTTGTTCTTCTTTATCTAATGAGTAATAAATCGACGATGGTAAATGATTTTTATCTAAAAATGTCAGAAACGTTTCACCTTTTGGCCACTTCAACTCTTCCATATAGGCCGCTTGAGTAACCGATAAAAAAAGAGATAATATTACGATGAATTTTGCCATTTGCACCCCCTAGTTCTTTTTCAATTTTATCTGAACAAATCTTACAAAATGCCCAAAACGCTTTACTCCCAAAAAAGAAGTTTTTTTAAAACAGTTATAGTATAATCTCTCTCATAAAAATAAAAGGGCTGTTATGCACCCTTCAAGGAGTTCCCGTTGAACAAGCTATTTTTGGTTATGTGTCTGTTTTTGTTTGGCTCATTTGCAGAGGCCCAATCATTTTTTAAAGAATTCAAAACAACTGTTTTAGAATCAAATGAAACCCAAATTGTGATTCCTGATTCACCGGAATTTGTTGTTGGTGCAAGTGGAGTTGTTAGTCATAAATTTGATGCTACTCATGCTACAATTATTGCACGCGTTGATGTTGTCAGTAAAGATGGAACCAAAGCTGTTTTAAACATTGCAAAATTTGAAATGCTCATCCAAGGCGCTTTCCCAGATTCTGGCGTTAAACCTGCTGTTGGGGATCAAGTCATCATTAACTATCTTTATGATCGTGCCCTTATCATTACCCCTAACCAAAATGTCTACAATGAAGTCACCAAAAATTTCAACACGATTACATGGGTTCATCCTGATGTCGTTGCCGCTTATTTAGCAAAAATTTATCGCCCAAATCCAGATAAAGCTATCTTTCAACAAGCGTGCTACCAAAATGCTGCTTCTGTCATTTTCTTTGGCATTGAGAACAGAGGATTTTTTGTCGATTGTCATAACTTCCACATTATTCAAAGCATCGATATTAAAAGCACAGGTGAGACGATGCTTCCTTTTTACTCACGTATCAATAAACAAATTGATTCTTCATGGTTTAATTGGAGCAGTGGAACGATTGCAGAATACGACAACTACTATGCCTATCTTCTCGGTCAAACCAATACCCTTAAAGGTGCAGGTCTTGATGGAATTTTGTTGAAATTACCATTTGATGTGGTTGAAAGAAAAGACACCCTATGGAAATAAAACATATTGACTATTTTAAAAATCTTTTAGGAAACGATAACGTTTATGATGACAAAGCGCATCTGATTGCTTATTGTTACGACGCAACACGCACACGTTATGAGCCTGATGCTGTTTTGTTTCCAAGAGATGAGAGCGATGTCAGTGAGATTTTAAAGTATTGTAACGAACACCGTATTATCATTACCCCTCGTGGAGCTGGAAGCGGCTTTACCGGGGGTGCTTTACCTGCGAACGGTGGCATTATCTTAGCGTTTGAAAAGCATATGAATAAAATCTTAGAAATCGACATGGAGAACATGGTCGCAGTGGTTCAACCGGGTGTCATTAACATGCACTTGCAAAGAGCTGTTGAAGCACAAGGACTTTTTTATCCACCAGATCCTGCAAGTGAAGAGTACTCAACGCTGGGTGGCAATGTTAGCGAAAATGCGGGTGGTATGCGTGCGGCAAAGTATGGCATCACCAAAGATTACGTGATGGCACTTCGTGCTGTTTTGCCCAATGGTGAGATTATCCGTGCAGGAAAGCGCACCATTAAAGACGTTGCAGGCTATAACATTGCTGGTATTATCATTGCCAGCGAAGGCACCCTTGCGTGTATCACTGAAATTACACTCAAACTGATTGCGAAACCTAAGATGGCGCAAACTGCTATGGGTATTTTCCCAACCGTAGATGATGCAATGAATGCAGTCTATAAAACAATGGCAGCCGGTGTGACACCTGTTGCGATGGAATTTTTAGACAATCTTTCGATCAATGCCGTTGAGCAAAAATTCAACAAAGGCTTGCCCAAAGATGCGGGTGCTATTTTAATCACCGACGTGGATGGGAACACTCAAGAAGAGCTTACGAAACAACTAGATGTCATTGAACACGCATTTTTAGAGAATGGTTGCAGTGGATTTAAACGAGCACAAACTCCTGAAGAGTCTAAAAATCTTTGGTTTGCAAGACGTAATGCAAGCCAATCTATTACCATCTACGGTAGTAAAAAACTGAACGAAGACATTACCGTTCCACGCAGTAAACTGCCTGCCCTTCTCAAAGCGATTGGTGAAATTGCAAAAAAATACAATGTCACAGTACCTTGTTTTGGACATACGGGCGATGGCAATGTGCATACCAATGTGATGGTCGATGGTAGTGATCCTAAACAACTTGAAATTGGGCACCATGCCATTGAAGAGATTTTTAAAGCAACCGTAGCCCTTGGTGGAACACTCAGTGGAGAGCATGGCATTGGGCTTAGTAAAGCACCGTTTATGCACCTAGCCTTTAGTGAAGGCGAGATGGAGCTTTTCCGTTCTGTCAAAAAAGCGTTTGATCCTAACAATATTTTAAATCCATCCAAAATGGGACTCTAATTGTTAAGCACTAAGAATGGTGTTGAATTTTTCAAAAAGTTAAGAGACGTAGAGCTTGCGCACTACGCCTCTTCGCTGAGTTTTCATACCATCTTAGCGCTGATTCCTATTTTGTTGATTACCTTCAGTATCTTTACAAAACTGCCTCTTTTTGAGGTTTACTACGAAAAACTTCAGGGTTTTATTTTTAGCTCACTGATTCCAACCCAACAAGACATTATGATTGGCTATTTGCGAGATTTTATTGCCAATACAAGCAATATGGGTGTCGTAGGTATTATCTTTGTGCTTTACATCTCTGTCATGTTTTTTTTAGATTATGAAAAGATTGTGAGTAAAATCTTTGAGATTCCTTCACGCACTTTTTGGGAAGCGCTCGCAACCTACTGGACAATGGTAACACTGATGCCTCTTGGACTCATCATCTTTTTTTACAGCTCAGCGCTCGTGCAAGAGTTTTTGGATAAAAATGATGTTACCAGTTCAATTAATTTAGTACGTTTTTCGCCCTATTTGATTGTTTGGCTCTTATACCTTATTATGTATTCGATCTCCGCTAAAACGAAAGTCCACCTTAAAAGTGCCCTCTTCTCCTCTTTTGTAGCCTCACTTTTTTGGTATGTCTCCAAAATTCTTTTTGTCTATTACGTGAGTTACAACAAAACCTATCTGAGCATCTACGGCTCTTTTAGCATTCTGCTGTTCTTCTTTCTCTGGATCTATTTTTCATGGTTCATCTATCTGTATGGATTAAAATTCTGCTTCCTATTGAATGAAAAAGAGAGCGAGAAAAGCAAAGCCTAAACAGGCATAAAGCGCCACTTTATAGCGTATGGCAACGAGTGAAACCCCTGTATAAATACCCAAAATCCACCACGGAAAAGTTAAAAGATAACTTTTTGTGTTTACATGTAAAAATTCGAGAAGATAGCTATCTAAGATACCGCCCAAATGGATGACATGCAAAAGAACACCCAGCGGATAAAAGAGGATAAAGACAAGGCTTGAAAGGGGTGACGTGAGTTGTAAAAACGTAAAGACAGGAAAAAATGTATGCACGATAGGAAGCATTAAAAGAAAGACACCCAGATCTATAATACCCAGTAATACCCAACGATTGAGAGCTTTAAAATGATGCAAAAAAAGAAAAAGATAAAACACTCCTGCAACTGAAAACCAAAAGGAGAGCGAAAAAACGAGACGAGGGAAAAGTGCTAAAAGCCCCAGTGTTGTCAGCCCAAGTGTCTCAAAAGAAAGCACTTTAATCCCTCTCGAATACAAAAAAAATCCTAAAACACTCATGGCAAAAGCACGTAAGAAAGATGGCACAAAATCAATAATAACCATATAGGCAAATAAAACAATGAGTACCACAAGCGTTAAATCAGCCGTGCCATTTCGGTAGGGAAAATAACGACTTTGAAAAAATTGATACAGTGGTTTGAGGAAGAAAAAAAGCAGAAAAGAGATGACACCCACATTGTAACCACTAATGGCGATCAGATGCGAAATGCCCCATTTTTGAACCTCATCGCGAAGCTCTTTGGAGATGGGCGTGGCAAACAGAAGCGTTTTGTAAAGCTCCGCAATCTTCGCATCTTCATGCTGCTCTTCGACGAAGTGATACAGTGGCTTGACATCAAAAGGCGGGTCATCTTCATAGATGGTATACAGCGCGAACGAAGGGGCAAAAAAGCCTTTGAGATACTCCAAAAACGTCACCTTCTCAACATTCAGTTTAACCTTAACTCTCGTCTTAATCGGCATAGAAATAACACGCCACGATGTGGTATAGACTTCTGCTCCACTGCCATCAAGCTTGAGCTTAAAAACGTCGTATGTACGCCCTTTTTCATTGGTTTTCGTATAGTGATTGAGTACGGTTGCTGTGTTTACATGTAAAGATTCGCGCGTTAATTCTTTGAAGTGGTAAAACTCGATGGCAAGGGAGATGCACGCAACGCAAAGGACCACTGCAACTGTCAGAAAAAATTCCTTTTTACTGACAAAGAGTGGAACACTTAGCATTTTACAATGGAGGTAAACTAATCTTCGCCTCTTGTGTAATAGAGGCATTGTATTGGACGACTTCAATCGGGATAGAATTTTTGCCGCCATCGACAAAGCGTGTGCATGCTTTTTGGAAAATAAGATTGGCAACACCCACCGGACCATTTCTGTTTTTACCAACAATGACTTCGGCTAACTCTTCGGGTCTTTCAAAGAAGTCACTTTTGTACTCTTTGCCTTCCGTTCTGGCTTTTTGCTCTTTCTCTTTCTCTTCACGCATTCGGTAAACATCATCACGGTAGACAAACAAGATCATGTCAGCATCTTGCTCAATCGCGCCTGATTCCCTAAGATCGCTGAGCATTGGGCGTTTATCGCTTCTGGCTTCAAGTCCACGGTTGAGCTGAGAAAGTGCGATAATCGGAATGTTCAGCTCCCTCGCCAAAAGTTTCAAACCTCGACTGATATCACTCACCTCAATATGCCTGTCTCTCGTCCCCGCCGAACTCATCAACTGTAAGTAGTCGATGATCGCGAGTGAAATTTCAGGGTGCTGAGACTTGAGTTTACGAAGCTTTGCTCTGACTTTATGAATATCAACAGAGCCGTTATCGTCCACGAAGAATTTTCGTTGACTCATCTCATCAGCAGCGCTCGTCAGTCTTCCCCACTGTTCATCGCCCATATCACCCACTTTAAGCTTTTGAAGGGGTATGGAAGTCTTTGCACTGAGCATCCTGAGCATCAACTGCTCTGCTGGCATCTCAAGGGAAAAGATTGCAACCCCTTTACCACGATCTAGGGCATTTTGTGCCAAGTTCAAACAAAAAGCTGTTTTACCCATCGCAGGACGCGCCGCTACAATAATGAGATCGCCCTCGCCAAATCCTGATGTCAAACGGTTGATTTCAGCAAAACCACTGTCCACTCCGACAACACCCGAATTCCCGCGCTTTTTCATCTCATGGATGTGTGCGATGGTCGCATGGGTCATTTCAGGTGATTCGCGAAACTCTTTTGTACCACTCTCTTGCGTTATCTGATAGAGCTTTTGTTGCACCAAATCAACCACTTCATTGGACGGCAAATCTTTCTCAACCGCAATCTCTTTGATATCACTGGTCAGCTGTACAAGCTCTCGCTTAATCGCCTTCTCACGTATCTCTTCGACATACGCTTTGGTTGCAGGAAGGGGATTCGTTGAGAGAATTTCCAACATGGCATCTTCATCAAAACGACCCAACTGGTTGAGCTTTTTCTTGATGAACTCCTCATCAATCGGAAGGTCTTCCCTCTCACACGCCTCCATTGCTTCGTAAATGTAACGATGGCTTGGGAGGTAAAAATCTTTCGCGCCAATCACCGCTGCAATATCTTCAAACGTCGCAGGGTTAAATAAAATGGAGCTAAGAACTGAGCGCTCTATGTTCACATTGTGCAGATTGCTCATGCTTTATACTCCTTGGCAGCACGTTCTACGGCTTCTAAAAATTTATCGACAAGGTCTTCTTCTTTCAGTTTTGCGATGACTTCGCCTTTGACCATCACAAGGCCTTGCCCTTTACCAAACGCAATGGCAACATCGGCATGTTTGGCCTCGCCAATGGCATTGACCACGCATCCCATCACCGAGATATTGAGTGGGGCTGTAATGTGTTTGGTGCGGCGCTCAACTTCAGCTACGGCATTGACCAAATTGGCTTCTAAACGCCCGCACGTTGGGCAAGAGATGATGTTAATGCCCTCCGCTTCAACACCACTGTCTTTTAAAATAGCACGCCCTACTTTGATCTCCTCTTCCAGCTCTCCTGTAATGGAAACTCTCAAAGTATCGCCGATGCCATCAAGAAGTAGAGAACCCAAAGCAATGGAGGATTTGATGGTCGAGTGAAACAAAGTTCCCGCTTCCGTAACGCCTAAATGAAACGGGTACTCCACCAAAGGGCGAAGCATACGGTACGCTTCAACAGTGCGCTCCACATCGCTGGCTTTGAGTGAGACTTTCATATTGGTAAAGCCCAAATCTTCAAGGTATTTGATGTTATACAGAGCCGATTCAACCATCCCTTTTGCGGTGGGCCCATACTTTTCATCAAACTCTTTTTCCAAGCTTCCGCTGTTCACGCCAATGCGAATCGGAATGCCCCGTTCATTGCACGCTTTGACTACCTCTTTAACGCGCTCTTTATTGCCAATGTTCCCTGGATTGATGCGAATACAATCCACCACTTCTGCCGCAATCAGCGCCAAACGGTAATTAAAGTGAATGTCTGCAACAATCGGCAAAGTGGACTGCTCTTTAATCGCTTTCAGCGCATGTGCGTCGTCATAATCGGGTACAGCCACACGGACAATATCAGCTCCAGCAAAATGGAGTCGTCTGATTTGCTCTACGGTTGCTTCCACATCATGTGTTTTTGAAAACGTCATCGATTGAACAGGAATTTTGGCATTGCCACCAATGGGCACATTGCCAACAAAAATTTGTTTGGTTGGGTATCGTTTTATCATTTTTAAATCCAACAATAGTTTTAGAAGATTATACAACGAGTAGATTTAAGAACTAATGTTAAAAACGCATCATTCTCATAAAACATGTTTTATGAAGCTTTAGGGGGGTGTCAGGGATACGTTAAGAAAATGATAACGGATCAATATCAGCTTCTACATGTAAGAGTTTTACCGCATGGGCAAATTCCAGTAACGCCTTAGAAGAGTCACTGCGGGCTAGGAGTTCATAGCGGTATTTATTGGCGATTTTAGAGATGTTGGCTTTGCCAAATCCCACAACCTCAACCTGAGGAAAACTTTGCGCGATGAGTGCTACTTTATCGATCAGTTCTTTGGCTTTTTCATCTTTAATATGAGCACTCATGAGCCTTAGCATCTTTTTAAACGGAGGATAAAGTCCTTTTCGGAACACCAACTCATCCTTTAAAAACTGCTCAAAATCACCCAAATACTGCTTGAAAAAGTCACTGTTCTTACTCTGAATCAGCACTTCGCCATACCCTTTTCGCCCTGCTCGCCCTGCAATTTGCAACACCAATGCCAGCGTTTTTTCGCGCGATCTAAAATCACTCATGCCTAAAAGTGCATCAACGCCAAGTATGACAGCAAGCCCCACCCCATGGTAGTCATGTCCTTTACTGAGCATCTGCGTACCGACCATAATGTCGATCTTATGATCACTAAAATCATTCAAAATTTCGGAGAGTTTTTTCTCTGTTCGCACTTCATCACGGTCAAACTGTTGCACCACATGCTCAGAAAAATGCTCGCTCAGCTTTTGACTCACTTCCGCCGTTCCCATACGTGTCGCGACAATCTCTTCACACCCGCATTTGGGGCAGACATTAGGAATGACTTCGGTGTAGTTACAGTAGTGGCATTTGAGCGCGTTCATATTGTGATGAATACTCATCCCCACACTGCAAAACGGACACTCAACATTGGCTCCACAGCTTTTACATGTAATGTACTTAAAGTTCGCACGTGTTGGTAAAAAGACGATGACTTGCTTATGTGCATCGAGCGCTTTTTGGATCGCTTGGGTCATCTTGAAACTAAGCCCATGCTCGCCATCATCGTACATAATGTGACTTTGGGACTCAAAAAATGTCCCCTTAAGCCTAAAGGTTGGCACTTTATGAAAGCTTCCAAGTGTCGGAGTTGCCGAACCTAAAAGCACTTTGCAACCGATTTTTTGCCCAAAAAGAAGAGCCAAATCTTTAGCATTGTAACGAGGACGATTGCCTGATTTGTAACTCTCATCATGCTCTTCATCGACCACGATTAAACCCAAATGCTGAAGCGGTAAAAAAAGCGCTGAACGTGTTCCTGCGATGATGGAAATTTTGCCCTCTGAAAGGTCACTCAATATTTGTTCTTTTTTCTTTGCGCTAATCTTTGAGTGCCAAATAGCAACGTGTGTGCCAAAATGATGCTTTAAGCGGTTTTTCATCTGAGGTGTCAGCCCAATCTCTGGAAGCAAAAAGATCACTTGTTTGCCTTCATTGATCGTTTGCTCAAAGAGTTTCATATAGATTTCAGTCTTGCCACTGCCTGTATCGCCAAATAGCAACGATGTGGGATGTGCTTCGATAAAGTCAAACGCCTTTTGCTGTTCGGCGGAAAGTGTTATATCTATCGTGATTTTTTCGTTTACATGTAAAGCATTTGGAGAACAAGGCACAAAAAGGCTCAACGCTTCACCCAGTGAGCAGACGTAATACTCTGCGATAAACCGAGCGAGTTCAAGTGTTTTGGGAGGGTAAAAGGTTTTACATGTAAACGAGATAACTTCACACGCAAAAGAGGGTTTTTCAACCTCTGCTATGACGACACCTTGCGTGGTTCGTCTAGAAAGTGGGACTTCAACGATAGTACCTATGGGAAGTGATTGCTCCGACTGATAGGTTAAAGGAGAAAGGGGTGATTTTAAAAGAGCGATAGGATAATAAAACACATTAACTAACGGGTAAGAGCATCACAATTAGCATTGCCTGCAACACAATTAAATATGCCATTGGTATTCGTATAAGTAAAAGCAGTTGCAACACCATTGACGGTAAAAGAATATGCGTTAACTCCTGTTTTTAACCAACCGCCATCGCGATTTGCTGAAAAAATAGGATATTCTAAGATATTGGAAGTATTGCCATCATTCACATTAAAAAGTCTTACACCATCTGTATTATAAACTGTTATAGTATCAAGATCCGTAGGGAAAAATCCATTGGCAGTAGGATTGCTTTCAAGCATATTTTTTGAACGTTGTAAGGAGATGCCACTACGAATTGCAGCTACATCAGAGCGACCTTTTGTCATCTGAGCATCATCGCGTGTTGCAGCCAGTCTTGGAATAGCAACCGCTGCCAAAATACCAAGAACAACAATAACAAAAATAAGCTCAATCATTGTAAAAGCAGAGCGACAAAACTGTCGCTCTGCAGAAAAACTTATTTTTATCACTGAACACGCTGTCCATTAATACCTACTCTAGATACAGCAGGGACACCAGCTGTTCTTAATCCACCAACAATTGAAGTTGTTACATCACTTAACGTAATTGTCATAGATAAATTATTATCTGTTGCAACACCTTGCGCAGTAGCACAACTAACGGCTGGAGCAGTATTTGTATTTTGAACAATACTCATAACAACAGTATTACCCACTGGATCAGTATAAGTAGCGGTACAATCATTAGCTGACATTACCCATCTTGCGGTATTAATGCTCATAGCATCAACAAAACTTGCTCGTCGTTGTCCTTGATACCATGCTGGAACAGAACTTGATGCAGTTGATATATCTGCTCTAACAGCTGCTACCGTTGCATCATCTCTTGTTGCTGCTAATCTTGGGATAGCCACTGCTGCCAAGATACCTAAAATAACAATGACGAAGATCAATTCGATCATCGTGAAACCTTTTTTCATTGTAACTCCTTGTTTTTTTGTTAGCCAATACACTTATTGACCACATGAAAGCGATTCTATAACAATATTTTTAAAGCTAGACTTAAATTTCGTCCATTTGATGTAATAGCTTAGTAACCTCTTGTTCGAGGACAAAATTGTCGTAACATTTCCCCACATAAGCAAACAAAAGCTCTTTAGGATCAATCGTACTTTTACCTTTAAATTTCTCTTTAAAGTCTGCTTCAAACTGTATGGCGAAATCACCCTCTAACTTGATGTCAAAGTCTTTGCCACCAAGGCTAATGGTTATTTTACTCATCGACCCAGTACTGCTTCGATTTTACTGAGCAGATCGTCGGCATTGACATCTTTGTTAATCAGGTCTTGTTCTAGTTTCGTAATCTGTACATTTTTAGCTTCTGCCAACGCTTTGGATTTGACCACTTCTTGGCGTAAGATCTCATTTTGAGCCAGAAGATCTTTGTATTTTTCCAAAAGTTCCGTTATCTTTTGGCTTAATGTGCTAATGTTTCTCTCTTCTTCAAACATGCGAGTACCTTTTTGTGTAGCGTTGTTTGGTATAATTGTAACAAAATAATGGGAAAAGTATCAACTATGAGTGAATTTTATTTAGAAAGTCCCTATCAGCCCTCCGGCGACCAGCCACAAGCCATCGATAAACTTGTCGCTTCCATTAAGAAAGGAAGTCGCTACCAAACCCTTATTGGTGTCACAGGTAGCGGTAAAACCTACACGATGGCACAGATCATTCAAAAGCTCAAGATGCCGACTCTCATCATGACACACAACAAAACCCTTGCAGCACAGTTATACAGTGAATTTAAGGGCTTTTTTCCTAAAAATCATGTGGAGTATTTTATCAGTTACTACGACTACTATCAGCCTGAGGCGTACATTCCACGCAGTGATCTTTTTATCGAAAAAGACAGCTCCATCAATGAAGAGTTAGAGCGCTTACGCCTAAGTGCAACCGCTTCCCTGCTCTCGTTTGATGATGTCATCTGTGTTGCTTCCGTTTCAGCTAACTACGGTTTGGGCGATCCAAACGAATACAAAGAGATGGTGCTTGTCATTGAAAAGGGTGAAAGTTTCAACCAAAAGAAGCTTCTGTTACGTCTTGTCGATATGGGCTATAAACGCAATGACACCTTTTTTGATCGTGGATGTTTTAGAGTCAGTGGCGATGTCATCGACATTTACCCAGCCTACAGTGAAGAAGAAGCAGTACGTGTCGAATTTTTTGGCGATGAAGTGGAGAGCATCAACTACTTTGAAGTCTTCCTCAATAAAAAAATGCAAAACCTTAACAAAATCGTCATCTATGCCGCCAATCAGTTTATCGTCGGGCACGAAAGACTTCAAAAAGCGATCAAATCCATCGAACAAGAGCTTGGTGAACGGCTTGAATACTTTAAAAAAGAGGACAAACTGGTCGAGTACCAACGCCTCAAACAACGTGTCGAGTTTGACCTTGAGATGCTAGGTTCCACGGGAGCGTGTAAAGGGGTTGAAAACTATGCGCGCTACCTCACAGGAATTGAGCCGGGTGCCACGCCCTACTCGCTGTTTGACTACTATGAATCGATGAATAAAGAGTACCTTGTCATCGTCGATGAATCCCATGTCAGCCTTCCACAATTTCGCGGTATGTTTGCAGGGGATCGCAGTCGTAAAGAGGTTCTGGTTGAGTATGGATTTCGTCTTCCCAGTGCGCTGGATAACCGCCCTTTGATGTTTGATGAGTTCATAAACAAAGCCCCACGCTATCTTTTTGTCAGCGCTACACCTAAAGAGTTGGAGTTGGGACTGAGCGGTGATAATACCGCAGAACAGATCATCCGCCCAACAGGTCTGCTTGATCCTGAAGTGGAAATTTTAAGCAGTAAAAACCAAGTCGAAACCCTTTTTGATAAGATCAAAGAGGTGACGGCTAAAGATGAAAAAGTGCTTGTAACCGTACTGACGAAAAAGATGGCAGAAGAGCTAACCCGCTACTACGCCGATCTAGGCATCAAGATCAAATACATGCACTCTGACATCGACGCGATTGAGCGCAATCAGATTATTCGATCCTTACGTGTTGGAGAGTTTGACGTGCTTGTGGGTATTAACTTGCTTCGTGAGGGGCTTGATCTTCCTGAAGTTTCCCTTGTTGCCATTTTAGATGCGGACAAAGAGGGCTTTTTGCGCTCAGAAACGAGCCTCATTCAAACGATGGGACGTGCCGCTCGAAATCTCAACGGTCGAGTTATTTTATTTGCAGAAAAAATTACAGATTCCATGCAAAAAGCGATTGAGACGACACTCAGACGCCGTGCCATCCAAGAGACGTACAATCAAGAACACAACATCACGCCAACCAGTACCACACGAAGAATGGATGAAAATCTTAAACTCGAAGAGCACGCCGATATTTATAACACCTTTGATAAAAAAGACAAAATTCCACCCAGTGAAAAGAAGAAAATTATCACGGAACTCACCAAAACAATGCATGAGGCCGCAAAGATTTTGGAGTTTGAAAAAGCGGCAAAACTACGCGATCAAATCGAAAAATTGAAAAAGATGTAAAAACACTTTACATGTAAAGAAATTTTGGAGTAAAATAGAGTTGTTTTAGGAGATTACTATGCAAATAGATAGCACTCTAAACGCCTCTTATTTACGCATTGCCACGACACAAACGTCATCTTCAAATACAACAGAACCTTCTTCGTCTCAAAAAAAAGACGATACCGCTGAACCATTGACCCCCGTACAAAAAGCTTTAATTTCTGAACTCCAAGCCATCGATACTGCTGTTCACGCCCATGAGCATGCCCATATTGCCGCAGGAGGTGGCGTTATTCGAGGCGGAGCTGTTTTTTCCTATGAAAAAGCACCTGACAATAAACTCTACGCCGTTGCAGGCGAAGTTGGCATCGATACGTCTGAGGGAAGTACCCTAGAAGAGACTATTTCAAAAATGCAAACGGTACGCACGGCAGCACTGGCTCCTTCTGATCCCAGTGCAACGGATTATCAAGTCGCTTCCACGGCATCTATCCTTCAACTCAAAGCCCAATTAGCACTCTCAAAAATGAAACAAACCGAGCTCTTAGCCAAAGCAGAAGGGCATTACACTTCTGCCAATAATGAAGAGAGTTCTGCACTTTTTTCAAATTACGCCTAAGTATTCTTATCTCGTTACCTTTTTATAACTTTTTTCTGATAAAATAATTTATTATTTTGTAATGAAGGATAAAACGTGCCTGATTTAACCGACTCTAGCCTTTACCTTAACCGCGAGCTTTCATGGCTCAAATTTAATACCAGAGTCCTCACTCAATCCCTAAAAAAAGAGTTGCCTCTTTTTGAGCGACTGAAATTTTTAGCCATTTATGCTACCAACCTTGATGAATTTTACATGATCCGTGTTGCGGGTCTGAAACAACTCTTTAGCGCCGGTGTCATTGAAACAGGAGCGGATCAAAAAACGCCTCTGGATCAACTCAGAGAAATTAGAAGCTATCTTTCCAGTGAAAAAGAGGTCATTCAAAACAGTTACGAAGAGATTGTCAAAGACCTTGAAAAAGAGAACCTTTTTATCACGGCGTATGACGATCTAACCCCTGCTTTGGCGAAGCTTTCCGATGACTATTTCTTTTCAAATATTTTACCTGTCATCGTTCCAATTGCAGTGAATGCAACACATCCTTTTCCGCATCTGAATAATCTTAGTTTTTCACTTGCCGTTAAATTGCAAGACAGCGAGAGCGAAGAAGAGAGTAATTATAAATACGGCATGATTCGCATTCCGCGCGTTCTTCCACGTTTTTTCCAAGCAGGAGACAATACGTATGTGCCGATTGAAACCATTGTTAAAAAACATACCGAAGAGATTTTTCCCGGCTATAAACTCGTTGCGTCTGCTGCTTTTAGAGTGACTCGAAATGCGGATATGGTCATCGAAGAAGAAGAAGCGGATGATTTTATGATGATTATGGAGCAAGGATTAAAATTGCGCCGTAAAGGGGCTTTTGTACGCCTCAACATTCAAGATGGTACCGATCCTGATCTGCTCAATTTTTTAAATTCACACATGCAGATTTTCTTTAAAGATATCTATACCTATAAAATTCCACTCAACCTTGGAGCATTGTGGCAAATTGTCGGCAATAAAGATTTTTCACATCTTGCATTACCTCCGTACAATCCCAAAACATTACCACCGTTTGATAGCAATGAATCGGTCTTTAAAGTGATTGACAAAGGTGATGTTTTGCTCTTTCATCCGTATGAGAGTTTTGATCCGGTTTTGAGACTCATTCGTGAAGCGTCTAAAGATCCTAAAGTCGTCTCCATTCGTATGACACTCTACCGTGTGGAGAAAAATTCCCAAATCGTTCAAGCACTGATTGATGCTGCCAATGAAGGCAAACAGGTCACTGCCGTTGTCGAGCTAAAAGCGCGTTTTGATGAAGAAAACAACCTTCACTGGGCAAAAGCATTGGAGCAAGCAGGCGCGCACGTTGTCTATGGTATCACCGGCTTTAAAGTGCATGCAAAAATCGCTCAAGTCATTCGCCAAGAAGAAGATGGAAAACTCAAGTTTTACATGCACTTTAGTACAGGTAACTACAATGGCGCTACGGCGAAGGTTTACACCGATACCAGCTTCTTTACATGTAAAGAAGATTTTGCCAAAGATGGCACGATGTTTTTTCACATTTTGTCGGGCTTTTCAAAGCATAAAAAACTTGACATACTCTCCATGTCGCCAACGCAGATCAAACCTAAAGTCATTAGCCTTATCAACAACGAAGCTAAATTTGGCTCAGAAGGTCGCATTATCGCGAAGATGAATTCACTGGTCGATCCGGATGTCATTCAAGCACTCTACCATGCTTCGATGCAAGGTGTTCAGATTGATATTATCGCACGGGGTATTTGTTGTTTACGTCCTGGTGTTGAGGGGATTAGTGAAAATATTCGCGTCAAATCTATTATTGGAAAATATTTGGAACACGCGCGTATTTTCTACTTTAAAAATGGTGATCCAACGACGACATTTATCTCCAGTGCCGATTGGATGCCTCGTAATCTTGAACGACGCTTGGAGCTGATGACCCCTATTTTTGATAAAACGTTGCAGCAAAAACTCTTTGAGATTTTACAACTACAACTCAATGACAATGTCCTCAGTTGGAATCTAGAAAACAATGGTGATTATACAGAGATCGAACCTACTGAAGAGCGTGCCATCAATAACCACACAGTCTTGGAAGATTATATGAATAAAATCTATAAAGCGCAAAAGAAAGATACCAGCTCACACAAAGCTGAAAAATTAGCGCGTCGTCTGTTTAAAGAGAGCTAAGATGATTATGGAGTTTCAAGGAGTCAAACCTTGCATCGCTTCGGATGTGTTTGTGGCACCCAGTGCGGATATTATCGGTGATGTGATCATTGGTGAAGGAAGTTCTATCTGGTTTGGTACGGTCATCAGAGGCGATGTCAATGCCATCAAAATTGGCAAGCGAACCTCCATACAAGATTTGAGTATGATTCACGTCACGCATTTCAAGAAAGAAGACAAAAGCGATGGATTTGCCACCACAATTGGCGATGATGTCACCATAGCACATCGTGTGATGCTGCATGGGTGTACGATAGAAGATGCCTGCCTTATTGGGATGAGCGCGACGATTTTAGATGGGGCAATCATTGGTAAAGAGTCGATTGTGGGGGCAAATTCATTGGTGACAAAAAACAAAATCTTCCCGCCGCGCTCACTCATTATGGGCAATCCAGCTAAAGTCGTGCGAGCATTAAACGATGCAGAAGTTGCATCGCTTTACCACTCAGCCGATAATTACGTACGCTTTAAAGCGATGTACCAGTCGTAGGATTAGGGGCTTTCTCTTTTTTCTTCTTTTTTTGATTTTTGGGTTTCGTAAACTCAATTAGTTGCTCAACGCTTTCAACTTCCTGTGGTAATTTTTCCAATGCTTTAAAAAAGACTTGTGCCGTAGCACGTGCATCACAGAGTGCTCTGTGATGGTTTTCAAACCCAATGCCTAAGTAGTCTGTCAGTGCACCAAGCCCATATTTGGGTGCTTCAATGCATTTACGTGCCAAGTCAATCGTATCGAGTCTACGGTTCAAAAGCGGGCCAAACCCTGCTTGCTCTAATGCATACGAGATAAAGTAGTAGTCAAAATTAACATTGTGTGCCACAAAAACGGCATCTTTAATAAACAAGCGAAACGCTTCTAAGACGGAGCTAAGTGAAGGAGCACTTTGAAGTTCAGCAAGGCTAATGCCGGTGAGTTGTTCGATGCTATCGGGTAAAACATCCGCTTTGGCTAACGAGGAGAACTCCGCCACCTCTTTACCATTTTCAATCATCACCGCACCAATTTCGATGATCTGATGCAAGGTTGGTTTACTGCCATTGGCTTCAATATCCACAACGCAAAATTTTCCCTGAGTGATGGGTGTGTTCAATGTTTCGAGCGTAAAAGCATAATTGTTGTATTTTGTGATCGGAAGCCCCAAAAGCTTCAGCATGGAGAGGTCTTCGACGTCCACATACTCCAACTCTTTAAAGGTACGCATTTTGGCAAAAAACTCTTTGTGAAAAATAGGTTTTTGAGTCATCTTGGTGATGTAGCTATCCAATGGCCTCATGCTTTGGCTCTTTGAATAAATGCGCTTACTTTTTCATGATCTTTTATGCCTTTGCTTTTCTCCACGCCACTGCTGACATCCACACCGTAAAAGCCCAAAGATTTAACCTGCTCAACATTTTCAGGGCTGAGCCCTCCAGCTAAAATGATATTTTCACAATCAGCATTTTCAAACCATGAAAGATCAATCTGCGCACCAGATCCTCCAAAGCCATCTACGTAAGCATCTACAAGCCTAATTAAGCCTTTGTATTGCTCAATATCGGAAGATTTTTGCGCTCTCACAACCCGTAAATAAGGCACTTTTAAAGCGCTCCAAAAGGCATCATCTACTTCAAAATGAATCTGTGCCATATCCATTTGAGCCTCTTTACATGTAAACGCAATTTCTTCGGGTGTCGCGTCTACAAACAGGCCCATTTTTTTTACATGTAAAGGCACCTTCGCTGAAATTGCTTTTGCCTTTTCAGGGGTTATATAACGAGGAGACTTTGTATAAAAAACAAATCCAAGAGCGTCTGCTCCAGCATTGATAGCACACAAGGCATCTTCAAGAGTGGTGATACCGCAAATTTTGACCCACATTCTTAGACTTTTAAAGAATCAATAGCGCTTTTGTAATCCTGTGAGCCAAAAACATAATTGCCAGCAACGACAATATCGACACCCGCATTGCAAAGTGCTTGGATATTTTTGTTATTCACCCCACCGTCCACTTCAATCAGCGTTTGAGCATTTTTCTTCAAAATCATCTCTTTTAAAATAGGCGCTTTTTCTAAAACATTTGGGATAAATTTTTGTCCGCCAAAACCAGGATTGACGCTCATTAAAAGAACCATGTCCAAATCTTCCAGCAAATACTCAATACTAGAAGGTGGGGTATGAGGATTTAAAACAATCGCTGGAGAGATACCTAAATCCCTAATTTTTTGAATTAACCGGTGCGGATGTTTCTCTTCTTCGATATGAAAGGAGATGTATTTTGGTTTGAGGGGAGCGAAAAGATCCACAAAAAACGTGTTGTTTTCAACCATTAAATGAATATCAAGAGGCTTTGTAGCGGCTTTGGCCACGGCACTTACGACCACCGGTCCGATGGTTAAATTGGGGACAAAATGCCCATCCATAACGTCTACATGCACAAGATCACAGCCTGCTTCACAAATCGCTATTATCTCTTCTCTTAGGATGCCAAAATCAGCAGAGAGAATACTTGGAGCCACTAACATCATTATAACCTTTATTAAAAAAAATAAGAGCACCAAAGGTGCGTGGGCTTTCCGCCAAGGAAAACTCAAGTGTTAACGTAGCTTTCAGAGCCTTGCTTGGAAAGCGTATACAAAGTCCGAAAGAACTCTAAAATGAAAATTGTATCAAAATTTATAATATTTTCGATATAATCTCAGGCTGCGTTGAATTAAGCGGTTTTTTTGCTTCTTTCATGTAGAATTCACGAAAAATTTTAAGGATATCAATATGGCAAGAAAATGTGCTCTTACTGGAAAAGGCCCTATGGTTGGTAACAACGTAAGCCATGCTCACAACAAAACTAGAAGAAGATTCCTTCCAAACCTTAGAACTGTCCGTGTGACACTCGAAGATGGAACGACTAAGAAAATTAGAATTGCTGCTTCAACACTTCGCACCATGAAGAAAAACGGCTAAAATTTCTCCTTTCAAGGGGAAATTTTATGCTAGTTCGTTTTTGCGTTTACCACTCACTCCCACACCAAAATCCTAAAGGATTTACCCATGTTTACCATCCTACCACTTAAAAATGGACTTGATAACGTAGCTGGTTTTTTCTGCCAAGGCGTTCATGCAGGTTTTAAACCAAACGGCAAAGAAGATGTTGCATTTATTCGTTCAGATAAGCTGTGCGATGTCTCCTCAGTTTTTACAACCAATGTTTTTCAAGCCGCACCTATTAAGCACTTTTTGCGCTACCCAAAAGGGTTCCAAACCAATTTTATTTTAATGAACGCGAAAAATGCCAATGCGATGACAGGTGCCAAAGGGATTGAAGATATTGATACCCTTTTTGACACACTTAAAACAAAGTTTCCATCCATTCATAACCCAATTATGAGCTCAACCGGAGTCATTGGCTATCGTTTAAATGTCGACAAACTCTCAACGGCTTTTGATACTTTTGATTTTAATGCTAAAAATTCACACTCTACTGCATCGGCAATCATGACGACCGATAGCTTCAAAAAAGAGCTCTGTTTTAAAGTGCTTTTAGACGATGGTAGTTTCTTCCACATTGCCGCTATCTGTAAAGGGGCGGGGATGATCAATCCAGCAATGGCAACGATGCTCTGCTTTATCTTAAGCGATGCCACTATACCTAAAGCCGATATGGACGCACTTTTACTCCCAGCGGTTCAAGATTCATTCAATGCAGTCAGTGTCGATGGCGATACCTCTACCAACGATACCGTACTGCTTCTAAGCTCAAAACAAAGTGGTGCTTACCATAAGGAAGCCTTCAATGAGGCGCTTCGTTTGATCACGAAGGAGCTCAGTTTAATGCTCGTGCGCGATGGTGAAGGCTCAACGAAAGTGGTTGCCTTTGAAGTCAATGGCGCTAAAAATAGTGCTGAAGCAGAACGTGCCGCTAAAGCATTGAGTAACTCGCTCCTTGTTAAAACAGCTTTATTTGGCGAAGATCCTAACTGGGGACGCATTGCTTCAACGATCGGCGCAAGTGGAATTACATGTAATGAAGAGAGCCTCGTCATTCACTATGACGATGTCTTAATTTATTCAAAAGATCAACGATCATTAGATGCAGAGACAGAGAAAAAAGCAGCTGCTGTCATGAAAAAAGAGTCGTTTCGCATTCGGTGTGAACTCGGAATTGGCGAAGCAAGTTTTACGGCTTATGGCTGTGATTTAGGGCACAAATACGTTGAAATTAATGCAGATTATAGGACTTAGTCGTAAAATTAAGCACATTTTGATAAAATAAAACAAATACAAAAGGAGATCCCATGCTACACGAATACAGAGAAGTTATCTCAAAACTCAAAATTGACAATGCACACTTTGCTAAAATTTTTGAAAAACATAATGAACTTGATCAAAAAATTGTTGATATTGATGAAGGCAGAGAACACATGAGTGATGCTGATCTTGATGTACTCAAAAAAGAGAAACTTAGACTTAAAGACGAAGCATACGCGATGATCGTTGCGTATAAAAAAGAGAATAACCTCTAAAAAATGATGTTTGGGTCTAAAGGCCCAAACACTCCACATTAACCACTTTGCCTCGACTATTTTCTTTACAAAATTCCACAATTTTTCCATGAAATCGCGCAAAAATCTCAGAAAGAGCCATATCTCTTCCATAAAGTTGATCAATTTTTGATTGATAGCTCACGATTCCTTCTACCATCCACTCTTGAAGTGCGCTATACGATTCAAAATGGTAACCAAAGCTTTCCAGTAATCGAGCGGTATACGCATCAACAACCATAGCTTCTTGCTGACACGCATAGCACAAAATAGAATCGGCACTCTCTTCGCCAATCCCTTTTTGAGTCAATAGCCACTCACGATCGACCGTTTCGCAAAATACTTCAAAAGAGTCGAATGATTCAAGAATCGCTTTGGCTAAAAGAGAAAGGTTTTTAGCTTTGGTGTTGTAAAAACCACTGGGTTTAATGTAGGTTGAAAGCTGTTCAAGAGCAAGGCTAGCAAGCTTTTCCAAGCTATCAATACCTGCACTTTCTAAATGTGCCATGCTCTCTTCGACTTTTTCCCATTTGGTTTGCTGGGTTAAGATAGCGCCTACAACAACCCAAAAGGTACCAGAACGAGGCCACCACAAAGGATCTCGCAGGGTTTTCAGATAACCTTGGTTTTTAAGAGCCACCAGAAGATCAAAACTATTCATGTACAGCTCGTGCAATTAAACGCTCTTGATCATCGAATACCCGTAATTTAAATGCTTCAACGCATTTACCCTCTTCTACTTCCATAATGACCATCTGCAAAATCTTTTTACATTTTTTAGGAATTTCAAGCGAAGCAGGAAGTCCGGTAAGGAAACGTTTGAGAGGCGCATCTTTATCCATGCCTATAACGCCATCCCGTGCCCCACTAAGGCCAACATCGGTTACATAGCATGTTCCATCCACAATTTGCAGATCATCGGTTCCTACGTGCGTGTGGGTCCCCAAAATGGCACTCACTTTGCCTTTTAAAAGCATATGCATCGCTCGCTTCTCCGAAGTCACTTCCGCATGAAAGTCAATAATGATGTTTTCAATGCCCTGGGCTATTAGTTCATCGACAGCTTTTTGCGCACGTAAGAAAGGATTTTCAACCATGGGCATGCCATAGTGACCCATCACATTGATGATGGCAATCTTTTCCTCGTTTACATGTAAAACACTCACACCTCGCCCAGGCACCCCTGAGGGGTAATTAAGCGGTCTAAGAATAGGCATAACATCTAAAAGGGGAATAATCTCTTTTTTATCCCATGAGTGATTTCCGCCGGTAAGGATATCCGCACCATAGGAGAAGAGATCTTTGGCGTGTTGTGAGCCAAGACCAAAGCCATGGCTGGCATTTTCACCATTGGCAATTACAAGATCCAGTCCAAACTCTTGACGAAGTTTTCGAAGATGAATCTCCAGCATACTGCGCCCAGGACGACCTACAATATCGCCAATGAAGCCTATTTTCATGCTTTGCCCCTTAAATGTGCCAGCACGGTTGCGATAATATCATCATCGTCACGGCTACGGGATTGAAGGGTTATCTTCTTCTCATCTTCGTATTTGATGGTAATATTTTGTGCGTAATTGGAAACAAGTATGATATTCTGTCCTGTCGCTAATATTTTGATCTCAATGAGTTGTAAAAATTGCTTGGTGGGGACGTCAAGTTTGCCAAAACGATCCAGCATCTCTTCTTCGATTTCTAGCACATCATGAATCGTCCCACATTTACTCAAACGTCTGTAAAGCTCTAACCGTACACGATCTTCGGGAATGTAACTGTCGCTGATAAACGCACTGATCGAGAGTTTAATATCCACTTCACGTGAAGCAATTGGTGTTTTTCCCATCAAAGAGTTAATCGCATCTTCAAGCATTCTCAAATAGAGTGAATACCCAATGTTTTTCAGATGCCCACTTTGAGCTTCACCCACTAAGTTACCACCACCCCTGATCTCAAGGTCGTGATACGCGAGGATGGAGCCACTGCCCAGATACGAATTGGATTCGAGTGCAATGAGGCGTTTTTTAGCCGACTCCGAGAGCGCTTCTTTATCTTTCACCAAAAAGTAACAAAAGCCTTGACGGCGAGAACGTCCCACACGACCGCGAAGTTGGTGAAGATCTGCCATACCAAAATGATCAGCCGAATCAATCAAAATCGTGTTCACATTGGGAATATGAATGCCTGATTCGATGATGGAGGTGCTTAGAAGCACATCGTACGCCTTCTCTTCAAAATGCAACATCTCTTTTTCCGTCACGGTTGCACTGATTTCTGAGTGAAGCGTTAAAATGCGAAGATTTGGCATCATGCCAAGCAACTCTTTGCGTTTAGCTTCGATGGTCGCGATACGATTGTGCACAAAAAAGACCTGCCCCCCACGTCTCATCTCGCGAATGATCGCCTCTTTAATCACTTTAGCATCGTACTCTTTCACAAAGGTTCGCACATCTTCTCTATCATTGGGAGGGGTGAGAAGCTGTGAGTACTGTTTGATGGAACTGAGCGCCATATTGAGACTTCGAGGAATGGGCGTGGCACTCATGGAGAGAATATGGACATTTTCACGGAAATTTTTAAGCTTCTCTTTTTGTTTGACACCAAATTTATGCTCTTCATCGACGACAACAAGAGCGGGATTGAACAGTTCCACTTCAAAAAGTGAATGCGTTCCTACACACACCTGCAATGCACCACTTTTCAGCTCTTTTAAAATGATCTGTTTTTGGGCAGCCGTCGTAAAGCGATCGAGTTGTGCTACTTTGATGTTGTACTTGGCAAAACGGGATGAGAGACTTTTAAAGTGTTGGGAACATAAAAGAGTCGTAGGCGCGATTAATAGGGCTTGAAAACCATTGCGAATGGTGGCAAAAATAGCATTCATCGCCACTTCCGTTTTACCAAATCCCACATCGCCACTGAGGAGTCGATCCATCATTTTACCGCTTTTAAAATCGCTCAAAATTTCGCTAATAACGCGCTTTTGATCTTCGGTATAGGCAAACCCTGCATCGGCTTCAAACTGCACCATTTCGCCCTCTTCCATGGCAATGCTAAGTCCATCCACCATCTCACGCTTGGCGGCAATGGCAATGATTTCGCTGGCGATTTCCAAAAGACGCTCTTTGGTTTTAGCTTTGAGTTTTTGAAAACTCCCTTTTCCAAGGCGATCGACACTGACCAAACCGCCACTTTCACCGATGTAACGGTCTATTACATGTAAATTTTCAACGGGCAATAAAAGCTTGTCATCGCCCAAATACTCGATCAAAACAAAATCTTTGGTTGCTCCAAGCACGGTCGCTTGGGTTAACCCTTTAAAAATACCAATACCATAATTTTCATGCACCACATAATCGCCATTTTTTAGCTCATCAAGAACGATATTGGCACGTTTGCGTTTAATTTTTCTAGTAGGCTTATTGAGGGAGAGAATGATCTCTTCGGCATTCATAATGTTAACAATGCGCTCACTTTGAACCCACTTTACATGTAAAGAATCCACATCTACCATACGGAGCAATACTTCATTTCGAGCTAAAATCGTAATTTTTTTGGCTTGATGCAGTTCTAAAAATGTTTTGATGTTACTCGGTGCAATTTCGCGGTAATGTTTCGACTCAGGAATATGCGGAAGATTATGTAATTTCTTAGCACCCTCTTCATCAAACAAAGCTATCTCTTCAAGCTCTTCAAGCGCATCTGCACTCAAATACGTTTTAAAACTTTCGGTATAAATCGCCCCACTCTCGCCTAAGACCCAAAGCCCAAGGGAGTGAATATCTTTGGTAAAACTATCACTTTTTAAGGAATCAATGCGCCTTTGCATCTGGCTATGACGCTCTTCATCAAGGGCAAAAAGGGCAGGAAAAAGGGCGTAGCTCTCCAGCTCCTCTTTCTCACTCTTTTGGCTTTCACAATCAAAAAAACGAATACTCTCTACTTCATCGTCAAAGAGGCTGACGCGAAGCGCTTTTTCACTATCGGGAGGGAAGATATCAATAATATCACCCCGAATAGAGATTTCGCCTTTACCTTGTACCACATCGACCGCGAGATAGCCCCAGTAAAACATCTGCTCGCGAAAACGCTCCAGATGCAGACGCATGCCAAATTCTAACGCGAAAGTGCTAAACAGTTCTGCTTTTGGAAGCGGTGTTAAAAGGGTACGAAGGGGAGCAATTAAGATTTTCTTGGTAGATTGATCTTGATAAAAGGCATGCAATGTGCGCAAAAGCTCCACCATCTCTTCATGAAAGGAGAGAAGATCATCACCGAGATTGGCTCTAAGATCGGGTAAGACATAGCTTTTTTTACCAAGAAGCAGTGCGACTTCAGAGGCTAAAAAAGCCTCTTTTTCGCCTTTGACACCTAAAAGTTGGAGATCCGTTTTGGTCTGTAAAAATTCATAACACGCAGCTTGTAACAATCAATCCCTTTGTTCTTCATACGAAGGTGCTTGAGCACTTTCTGTTTTAATTTTGCTTTCGCCTTCAAAGATAGCTTTCGCCTCAATGACAAGCTCTTTAGAGATCACTTTGCCTAAGAATTTACCGCCCTCTAAAACTTCCACATTATCACAATTAGCATTGCCTTCAAAAAGGCCATTGATAATCAAACGGCTTGCGTTAATCTCACCGCTAATTCTTCCTTGCTTTCCAATCGTTACAATGCTCTCAGAGAGCACTTTTCCGATGATCTCTCCGTCTACATGTAAACGCGTTTGGCAGTTAAAAATACCCTCAATTTTGGCTCCACTCGCGACTATGGTTGTTTCGGAAGCGGGTATTGCGCATTGATCAGCTTTATTAAAGATTCCCATGTGACTCTCTTCTCCTTTTTAAAGATTTCTGCAAAATTAGATCCTTTCCAATGAACAAAAGGTTCAGGATCAAGTGTGCGTCCAATAAATTTTAACTCATAGTGTAAATGAGGCCCCGTTGACATACCACTGTTACCCGAATAGGCAATCAGATCACCTTTTTTGACAAATTGTCCCTCTTTAACGACAGGTCTGTTTTGTAAATGTGCATAATAGCTCTCAAATCCATAATTATGGCTGAGTGAAATGACATTACCATAACCGCTGTTCTGGTTATACTCTGCAAATTTCACGACACCATCGGCAGGAGCTAAGATAGGTGTGCCAATAGGAGCTCTCAAATCCAATCCGGAATGAAAAATACGTCGTTTTAAAATGGGATTTTCTCGCCAACCAAAGGGTGAAGATATATCACTGTATGCCATCACATCACCACTTGGAATATTGTCAAAGAACGTTTTTTGCTGAATAATCGTAAGATCGATCTCTTCGATGCGGCTGTCAATATTTTCCTCTTCATTAACACGAAGCCCAATCATCTCTTCCATATTGCTAATTTTATCGCGAATATTCTCGTACTCTTGTGCTTTTTCAGAAATCTTCGCTTGAAGTTCTTCATTTTGTTCTAAAAGCACATTGCGCTCTGCCACTGCACTCTCTTTTTTTGCTTCCAATGTTGAAACTTCTTGCATCAAAAACAAGATGACAAAACTTCCAATTAAAATTGATAGAGCAACAAAAAGCGTAAAATAGAGCAAAAACTTTTTAATTAACTGATGCAATAAAAAATGTCGTGAACCATTCACATCTGAAATTGTGACGGTAAATTTATTTCTCACATAAACCCTTCAAAAATGCTTCTACTACCGAAAAAGAGCCAAAAACTAAGTACTCTTTATCGTTGTCGATTCTACTAAAAGAAGAGATAGGAAGCGCTAATGTTTTTGCAACATCATACAAATCAGCTTGATGTGCAGCCCTTGGACTTTCAATCTCAATCACTAAAATGGCTTCAATAATTGGTTTTAAAATCGTTAAAATGGTTTTAAAATCTTTATCTTTATAACTATTATAGACCAAAAAAACCTTTTTTTTACCTAAACTTGCAACAAGTGCCTCTGCGGCCATCACATTATGCCCAACATCCATCAAGACATTGGGTAAAATTCTTTGGCATCGTCCTTGTAAAACAGTCGGTGAAAATGTTGCTAAATCACAATCATATCCCAGTACGGTTAATGCACAAAGGGCTGTTTTAAAATTTTCCTGTAAATAAAGTGGTAAATGATGCCGGATCCCATAATCAGCCAAAACTTTTTTAAAAGGTTCATCGAAAAACGTTTGAACGTCGTAAAGTTTGCTTTGAAGTTTTTGGGATTGTGCGTGTGCAATAGGATAGACTTTAGGATCATACTGTTTGGCTAAGACCATCGTATTGGTTGCACTATTGATCTTTGTTTGAGCAATTTCCTCAATAGTTTCACCCAAAAAGGCTTGGTGATCGAGTCCAATGGGCGTAATAATAGAGAGGCATTTGGGAAAGACGTTTGTTGCATCGTATTCACCCCCCAATCCCGCTTCTAAGACAACAAAATTGCACTTTTGGGAAAAAATAAGCATTGCTAAAAGTGTGGTGTACTCAAAGTAAGAGAGTGCCTCTGCCACCAAAGGATCAAGCCAAAGAAGCAGCTTTTGATGGGCAGATTCAAGTGTTACATCATCCACATCATTGCCATCAAGCCAAATACGTTCATTAAATTTAAGAATATGGGGTGATGTATAATGCCCTACATGTAAACCGTTAGAGCGAAGCATATGGGCAAGAAAACGTCCTGTTGTTCCTTTTCCATTGGTACCAACAAGATGAATAATGAGAGGAAGTGAAAAATGAGAGGCTATGCTTTCATAAGCTTTGGGCATACGCGCATAATCAATCTCATCGTAAAAAAGCGGTTTGGTCTCTAAAAAAACGTCTAATTTCATTAAAGCACTGGCATCACTTGATTTCGCCCTGCCTCTTTGGCTTTATACAAAAATGCATCCGCAGCACCAAGAGTTTCATCTTTTGACTTTTGTTGTGAACGTTGAGAAACACCACAACTTACCGTAACATCAATACGCTCATTTTTGTAGAGAAATTTAAATTGCTCTACAATGGCACGAATTTTATCAGCAAAATGAACCGCTTGCACAAGTTCGGTACTTGGGAGAATCACCAAAAACTCCTCACCCCCATAGCGACCGACGAAATCGACTTGACGAATGTATTTACGTAAAATTTTACCCACCGTTGAGAGAATCACATCCCCGGCATCATGCCCATACGTATCATTGACCACTTTAAAATGATCAATATCAATAAAACAGAGTGTGTAATCTATTTTATAGCGCATATACGCATCTTCAACGCGACTCATCTCATTCGCAAGGGCTCGTTTGGTTGCTACATGGGTCAGATAATCTTCTTTCACCTCTTGTTTCGCAACCATAAGAGCCGATTCCAGTTTTGTGACACGATTTTGAAGTTTCGTAATCGTCTCTTGGTTACTCACCATTCGCTCACTTAAGGACCTCGTTTCATTTTCCAAAGAAGAGGCAATATTAATCAGTTTTACATGAACATTTTCAAAGCTGTCTTGTGAAAAGTTGATATTTTGCAAATCAGCTTTAATCACTTTCACTTGTTCGTGGCTTAAATTGCTACTTTGGATAAGCTCCATGAGTTTTTTATTGATTTCATCAAGAATTTTATCGAGTGCTGAGATTTTCTTTTGAACCTCTGTTTTGTCCAACTCGATCCGCTTCCCTATCAACTCTTTAATCTCTCTTTGAAGCGCAGGTGTCCCTAACGCCTCAGGAGAACTTCGTAATTCTTGACCAATAGTGGCCAGTTCATCATTCATCCCAGAAGCAATAGAAGGCACTAGTGATGCAATGACCAAAGGTACAATCGCTTTGTAAAGCTCCGTACTCGTGTCTTTGCTTAAAATTTTAATCAGATCACGAACCATCACTTCAAGATCATCTTTATTCACATGACCAAAAACATCTAATTTTTTGAGGTAGCTATCATCGTAGTTTGAGATAAAATCAAACCATTTCTCTTTCACCAAATCAATGGACTGCAAATTTTGATGAAAATCAAGACGCTCAAGTGAAGCATTCGCTAAACCAGTCGCTTTGGTATCATGCAAAAGCGTGATCGCTTGAAGAACACGTTTGGCCAAAATTGCTAAAGAGCTGACCATTTTAAGCGAATCACCCTCATTGGCACGATTGAGTTTCGCCACCAAGAAAGAGAGAAGCTCATCCACATTACTGATATTAAAACGTTTCATATCCGTGGCAATATTCGGGTCAAGTTTTTTAGTGTATTTGTCGACTTTTTGGCAATCTTCAACAATAACACCTTTTTGCTTAGCCACTTTGCAGAAGACTTTAGCATAATTATCAGGTGTTAAATTGAGATGTTCGGCCTTAATAAGTTCTAACGAATCGCGAATGATTTCATTAATTGTGGTTGCCATTACGTAGTCCTTTAATCGCAATCTTTGAGACGAACTCATCTAAAGCGTCACTGGCAGAATAACGAATAGCTTCAAAGCGATTGGTGTCTGAGATGACACTATTCGCTGAAATGGAGAAGTCATACTCCCCCGTTGCCGTTAATTTTTCGACTTTTTTATTCTCATCTTCGTAATCCATGGCTAAGACAACCGTTGTTTTATACGCAATAACATACCCATACGTATCGTAAACCGTTGGTGAAAAAGAGATACTTTGGATTTTTACATGTAAAATACTATCTGCTTGTTCACGTGCGACTAATTTACCGCTAAAACGGCTGACAATCGCTTCATTAACAGCATCTTTGATTAAAACGCTGTTTCTTGGATCTTGCCTGGAGATGGTGACTTCTGCATAAATTTTAGTGCCCAAGGCTTGCTTTGCATAGTATGAGGATGGTTTATAACCACATCCACTGATGAAGGCTACCATTAAGAGTCCAAGAAAAAGTCGTTTCATATTACTTTACCACCAAGTTTATCAATTTATTCGGAACATAAATCTCTTTGAGAAGTTCACTTCCCTCTAACCATTTTGCAACACTCTGCTTACCAAGGCGTAAAGCCTCTTCTTTTGAGATGGACGTTTCCACTTCTATTTCAGAACGTTTTTTACCATTAACGGTTACGGCTAGTATCATACTATCTTCTACAAAAACTTCTTCTTTAATAGCAATCGGTGCTAAATTAGCTCGTCCAAAGAGGCTCTCACTCATCTCCCAACAAAGGTGTGGAACAATAGGCTCTAAAAGATTCAGCAGTATAAAATACCCTTCATTCCAAACATCTTGATTATTTTGATCGCTCAGTGCATTCAAAGCTTCCATACATGCCGCAATCAAAGTATTGAAGGTATAACTTCCTTCAAAGATCTCATTGGATTTTTTAAGCGCTTCATACACTTTTTTACGTGCGTATTTTGATTCTTTAGAAAGAGCACTATGATCAATACTTGGAATTGCTTTACATGTAGAGCAATTTTCACTCTTCTGTGCAAAACGTTTTAAAAATCTAAAGGCACCTTCAACGGCACTGTCATTCCACTCGAGCTCTTTTTGAGGCGGTGCGGCAAAAAGGATAAAGAGACGTGCGGTATCGGCACCATAGGTTTTAATAATAGCATCAGGGTCGACCGTATTGCCTTTACTTTTACTCATTTTAGAACCGTCTTTTAACACCATTCCTTGGGTCAAAAGGTTAGCAAACGGCTCATCACAGTTGACATAACCAAGATCACGCAATACTTTCGTAAAAAAGCGAGAATACAAAAGGTGTAAAATCGCATGCTCAATGCCACCCACGTACTGATCAACATTCATCCAATAGTTTGCACTCTCTTTATCAAAAGGAGCATCATTCCACAATGATGGATCGGTCGTGTAGCGTAAAAAGTACCAACTGGATTGAAAGAACGTGTCCATTGTGTCGGTTTCACGAAGAGCATCTGCGTTACATGTAGGACACTTTGTATGCTTCCAGGTTGGGTGTTTATCCAAAGGATTACCCTCGCCTTTGATCTCAACATCATCCGGCAAAGCTACGGGTAAATTTTCAATTTTTTCAGGTACGAGTCCACATTTGGGACAGTGAATCATCGGAATCGGAGCACCCCAGTAACGCTGGCGACTAATACCCCAATCACGCAGTTTGTAATTAACCACTTTTGTACCGATTTTTTGCGCTTCAAAATGCGCGATAATCGCTTTTTGAGCACGCTTAGAATCAAAGCCTGTAAATTCACCTGAATTGACCAATGTACCATATTCTGTCGTTGCAACACTGCCATCATAGGGTGTTGATGTTTCAATGCTTTGAATAATCGCTAAATCATACTTTTTGGCAAATTCAAAATCGCGTTCATCATGTGCAGGAACTGCCATAACAGCACCTCCACCGTATTCGATCAAGACAAAATTAGCCACCCAAACCGGTACCATTTTTCCTGTCAATGGATGAATCACATCGATGTCTAGACTCACACCTTCTTTTGCTGCTTGCGCACGTTCACGTGCACCCACACTTTGCATTTTTTTGATCTGAGCAATTTTATCTTCACTTAAAAGCTTATGCGCTATCAAATGTTTAACAATAGGATGCTCAGGTGCAAGCGCTGAATAACTGACGCCGTAAATTGTATCAGGACGGGTCGTAAAAACTTTGTAGCTTTCAAATTGATGATCCAATTTTGCACGGGAGTCATCACTGAGCGTAAATGAAAACTCTAGACCTTCGCTTCGCCCAATCCAGTTTTCTTGCATCGTCAATACTTGACTCGGCCACCCAGAGCGGAGTTTTTCGCAATCATCTAAAAGTTCTTGTGCATATTGGGTAATTTTAAGGTAATAACCTGGGAGTAAGCGTTGTTCTACGGGATTATCACATCGCCAACAACACCCTTCTTCGACCTGCTCATTAGCAAGAACGGTTTGACATGTATTACACCAGTTGAGTGTTGCACTCTTTTGGTACACTAACCCTTTATTAAACATCTCAATAAAAATGCGTTGTTCATGCTTCGTATAAAGGACATCACTTGCTGCAAATTCTCTTTTTTTAGAAAATGAAAGTCCCAAAGAAGCAAGCTCTTTACGCATATAATCAATGTTTTCATAGGTCCATTTTTTAGGATGAACACCATGCTTAATCGCCGCATTTTCAGCTGGCATACCAAAGCTATCCCACCCAATAGGATGAAGAACATTAAAACCATTTTTACGGTGATGACGTGCAATAGCATCCCCAATGGTATAGTTGCGCACATGCCCCATATGAATTCTTCCACTGGGATAGGGAAACATACTTAAAATATATTTTTTTGCTTTTGTAAAATCAGCCAAGGGTTCAAATGCATTCGTTTGATCCCATGCCTGTTGCCATTTTTTTTCAAGTTCTAAAGGGTTGTATTGCATCTTCTCTCCATCAAATTAAACAGTACCTTTTTCATACTGGGAACGCATTTTATTTTTCTCAATTCTATTTTTCTCTTTGATCGCAATATTAGCTTTATATTTTTCAACATTAAAGCCAATTAACGTTAAAAATGGCGCTGAAATAAAAATAGAGCTGTACGTACCAATGATAACACCAAGTAACATTGTAAAACTAAAGCCATGAATAATCTCTCCACCAAAAACATAAAGGGTCAAGACAACAAAGAAAACCAATAAAGAAGTAATAATGGTTCGAGAGAGTGTTTTGGAGACACAAATATCAATAATTTCTGAAAAATTCGTATTTTTTGTCTCTTCAAGTTCTTCACGAATACGATCAAAAATAATAATAGTATCGTTCAGTGAGTAGCCAATCAGTGTTAAAACAGCCGCCAATACATCAAGACTAAATTCGATATCGAATAAAATAATAGCCCCTAATGTAATGGTAATATCATGTAACAATGTAATAACAGAAGCAATAGCAAACTTCCATTCAAAACGAACAGCCACATAAATTAAGATACCAATCATTGCTAGAACAGCAGATATAATACCTTTTGATCGTAGTTCACTTCCTATTTTTGGGCCAACAATATCTACTTTTCGAATATCAAAAGAACCCGTATCTTTTAAAAGCGTACGGATATGATCTCCGATATCTTGAGCAACGCTATCACTCACCGTTGAAAAACGAATGACAATCTCTTCAGGTGAACCAAATTCTGTAATCAAGGCACCTGCAAATAATTTATCTTTAGCAAGATCGTCTCGAATCTTATCGATAGGAGCACTTTGCTCATACTTAAGTTGAACAACGGTTCCACCTACAAAATCAACACCATAATTAAATCCTTTGGTAAAAACAAGGATTAAAGAGACAAACGCTAAAAGAAGTGTGGTCGCGACAAAAACACGAGCATACTTCATAAAATTGTAAATTATACCTTTTGAAAAAAATTCCATTAGTGACCTCTCTTTTTCATACCAAACCAAAAACGAATGCTGTGGTTTTTTTCAATATAGGACATTAATAGTTCATATATTCCATGGGTGCCCAAAATTGCTGTGAGCATTGAGATCAAGTTACCAATCAACATACTAATGGCGAACCCTTTAATAGGTCCTGTACCATACACGTAAAGGATAACCGAAGAGACTGCTAACGTTAAGTTACCATCGACAATAGCACTCATGGCATTTTCATACCCTTTTTCAACAGCTTGCCGTACGGCAATACCTTGCCGTAAGAGTTCGCGAATACGTTCATTAATAATAACATTTGCATCCACGGCCATACCAAGGCTTAAAACAATACCCGCCATACCAGGAAGTGTTAAAGTGGCGCCAAAAAGTGCCATAATGGCAATTAATAAGAGAAAGTTAACAAAAAGTGCAAAGCTGGCAAAAACGCCTGCCATATGATAGTACAGTATTAAAAATCCAACAATCAGAAAAAATCCAGAAATTAAAGCAATCGAACTTGCTTGAATACTATCGGCACCCAAAGAAGGACCAACACTTCGTTTTTCAAGCAGTGTCACAGGCGCTAGTAAAGCTCCACTACGAAGAGCAATCGCAACATCGTGTGCCTCTTTAACACTAAAACCTCCACTAATCTGTCCACTACCTCCGCCAATACGTTCACGGATAACAGGGTCTGAATAAACTTTGTTATCTAAAACAATCGCTAAACGATTGCCAATGTTATTGGCTGTAAAATCGCCAAATATTTTTGCACCCTCAGAATTGAGCGTAAAGTTAATAACAGGCTGATGCATGTCACTAAAGGCAACTTTGGCATCACTCAGCATACTACCATCAAGAACCGGAATCTCTTTTAAGATATGCTTCACTTGTTCACTTCTGGCATCGGGCAAAATAACATCGCCATACTGCGCTGCTTCAATCGGACTCATTGTCGTCGTACGATCTTTTCGCTTTTCATCCACAGCCATCAGTTGTAAATGAGCCGCTTTCGCAATAAGTTCACGCGCACGTTGCTCATCTTCAGCTGTTTTAATGCCAGGAAGTTCGACTACAATCTTATCCGTACCCTGTTTAGAAACATTAGGCTCGGCTAAGCCAAATTGATCCAAACGATTACGAATGGTTTCAACCGCTTGTGAAATCGCATATTCGCGAATAAGATCTTTTTCTTTATCATTTAAAGTGAGTGTGTATCGAAGAGACTCTTTCGAAACTTGCAAACCACTAATAGTTTTGAGCATCTCATCAATTTTTTTCTCTTCATCTTTGTCAAGAAGTGTAAAGGTGAGCATCTCTTCATCAATTTTCAAATCGTCAATAATAACATCTCCACTTTGAGCGAAGAATTTAATACTCGAAGCAATAGATTTAACTTTGGATTTGATGGCTTCTTCAGTTTGAACACCCAAAACCATATGCAGACCGCCTTGAAGATCAAGACCTAAGGCAATTTTAGCCCCTTTGTCACTTTGCAAAAAAGTAGGCAATGAATAGCCTACTCCGAAAATAATTGCAAGAACAAAAATGACTAAACGGTAACTAATTTTACCACTAAGCATCAATTTTCTTTGCGATATATTCTCGCGAAATCTTCACAATAATGCCATCATCATTAAGCTTAACTTTGATAGAATCTTCTTCAGGTTTCACGACTTCACAGATTAAACCACCGCTAGTAATGACTTTATCGCCTTTTGAAAGTGCATCAATCATTTCTTTGTGTTTTTTTACCTGTTTTTGTTGAGGCCGAATCACTAGAAAATAAAAAATCGCGAAAAGAACAACGAGTGGAAGTAAAGAAGATAATAAACTTGCAGAACCTTGCATGGAAATCCTTTGTGAAAAAAAATTTAGATATCTATTTTACCCGCATTTACATAATAAAAGCCTTTGTTATAGCACTCTTGCTTTCTGCTTTTATCTATCTGAGTTATTTTGAAATGACCTTTAGACCACTCAATTCACTCTTAGCAATGGTCGGATTTTACCTTCTTTTGGGCGAAAATCGCATGGTTTGGTTTTGGAGTGGGCTTTTTATTGGGATTATGTGGTTTTATTGGATTAGTTTTAGTTTTGTCTATTATGATCTCAGTTTTATGATTCCGTTTGTCATTTTGGGCGTTGCGCTCACCTATGCTATTTTGTTTTGGATCATTGGGCGAGTGGGACACTCTATTTACGTGCAACTCCCTCTTCTTTTTGGCGTGAGTTTTATTGATCCATTTGGTTTTAATTGGCTCAAGCTTGAACTGACTTTGATTGATACCTACTTTTCAACCACGCAACTCTCTTTTGCTCTCTTTTTAAGTGGACTCACGCTCCTAAAAGCACTTCCAAAATGGTTTAAAATACTCTCTCTTCTCCCCTTACTTGGGGCACTGTACCATACAACGCCTACTGTGAAACTGCCTCAAATGGATGTGGCATTACCGGTCATGCATATTCCGCAATCACAACGCTGGGATGCCAAATACCAACAAGAGGCGATTGATCTTAATTTTGGACTGATTGAAGATGCCATTTCAGAGAAGAAAGCATTGATTATTTTTCCAGAGAGTGCCTTTCCACTCTATCTTAACCGAGCTCCACGTTTGATTGAAGCACTGAAAACCTATTCACAACAAATCACCATTGTAGCAGGCTCTTTAACGTACGAAGAGAATCAAGGCTTTTTTAACTCATCCTATCTTTTTCAAAAAGGGGAGATGCAGATTGCACATAAAATCATTCTGGTTCCTTTTGGCGAAGAGATACCCTTTCCAAGCTTTATCGTCGATATCATTAATCAACTCTTTTTTGATGGGGCAAAAGATTATCAGAAAGCAAAATCACCCCAAGATTTTCTCATCGATGGAATCTCATTTCGAAGTGCCATCTGTTACGAAGGAACAAATCCTACACTATTTGAAGGCAACCCAAAACAGATGATTGTCATCAGCAATAATGCCTGGTTTAGTCCATCGATTGAACAAACACTGCAATACTTACTCTTACGATTGTATGCAAACAAATATCAAACGGTGATTTATCATAGTGCGAATAGTGGGAAAAGCGGTGTGATAACGCCAGAGTAACCTTGAGTAAAAGCTACTAAGACTACGTAGCTTTTACCAAGATTTTTTGTTTACATGTAAACTATTTTTTGAGTGCTTTAAAGAGCTCTAAACTATCCAATTTTTCCCATGGATAATCACTCTGTCCTACTTGACCACGTGCCGCAACATCCGCATATAAGAAGGTGTCACTGCTTGGTTTATCCAAACCAAATTTTTGGGTAATCCAACGTGGTGTTAAGCTAAAGGTTTCAAGAACAAAGGTTGAGAGTTCATCATCACTGATGCTCGTGTACGTACCTGATGTATCCACTGCGATAGAGACAGGTTTTGCAACACCAATGGCATACGAGAGCTGAACGGAACATTTTTTAGCAAGTCCCGCTGCTACGATATGTTTAGCAATCCAACGTGCGGCGTAAAGTCCACTACGATCGACTTTGGTGTAATCTTTACTGGATTGTGCGCCACCGCCAATGGGGGAATAACCACCAAAACTATCGACAATCAATTTACGACCTGTAAGTCCTGAATCGTGAAGTGAACTGTGGTTAACATAACGACCTGTTGGGTTGATGTGGATGATGGTATTGTTTGGATCATAAAGCTCCGTTGGAAGCCCCGTATCATCAATCAGTCCTTTAATAAGCGTACGAACCTCTTCAATTGACATATGTTCATTCGAAGGAGCGGAGACAACAATCGTATGAATTTTTTGTGGTTTGCACTCTTCAAAATTTTGTTTTGTGCCATAATCAACGGTCACTTGTGTTTTAATATCCACACCCAATTTATGGTTATGGGTAAGCGCATAGTTATAGACTTTATCGCTTAACATTCTCGCATAGGTAATTGCAGCTGGCATAAAATCAGCGGTTTCAGAGGAAGCAAATCCAAACATAATACCTTGATCGCCTGCGCCAATTTCACCACTTTCTTGATCAACACCTTGATTGATATCGCTGCTTTGTTGATTGAGAAGTACTTGAACTTTCACTTCATCGGGGTGTAAACATTGCTCTTTGGTAAAAGCAGATTTTCCATCATACCCAATTTTCGCGAGCGCATCTTTGACGATTTTTTCATAATCTGAAAAAGAGAGAATACTTTTGGTATTGACTTCCCCACCAATGATAACATGCTTTCCAGCAACAAAAACTTCACTGGCTACGCGTGAATTTTTATCGGCAATGATGAGTGCATCAACGATACTATCGGCAATAATATCGGCACATTTGTCAGGATGACCTGGACTAACTACTTCAGAAGTAAAAAGATAGTGTTTTGTGTGTTCCATTTTTGTTTTCCATTTCTTTGTTTTCCCGTTCACAAACATTTTGCTTACGCATAAAGTCTGAAAACTTGTTTTCCATCCTTTTGTTTTCCATTTACGGTTTCAAGAAGAGACGAAACATAAAGTAAAATTAAAAGTTTGAACCAAGGCTCCGGTGAGCCCACCGCTTGTTATGAAAGTATCATACACTTTTTATTCTAAAAAAATCTTTGATTGTTGCATTAAAATTTTTTACATGTAAAAACAAAAGGCGCACTATTCCCACGGTTTTGAGGTGCAGTTTTCCAAGGCATTTTCAAGCATCTCTAAAAATTTCTCACGCTCAAGGACAGATGCACCTAAGGATTGCAAATGATCGGTAGGCAACTGACAATCGATAAAATCGCCCCCTAAAGATTTGACCTTTTCACAAAGTCCTACCAAAGCGGTCTTGGAAGCATCACTTTTCGTTGAAAACATAGACTCTCCGCAAAAGACACCGCCAAGGTAAAGCCCGTAAAGTCCTCCCACCAAATTTCCCTCAAAAAACGTCTCGACCGAGTGTGCAAACCCTTTTACATGTAAAGCACAAAAGGCCGTTATCAAATCTTCACTGATCCAGCTTTTTTGCCCTTTTACGATTCTCGTTTCCAAACATTGACGCATCACCTCTTCAAAACAGGTGTCATAGCGTATTTCAAAATGTTTCATACTTTTGATTAAACTTTTGGAGATTTTCAGATCGGAGGGAAAGAGAACCAATCGGGGATTGGGCGACCACCAAAGAATCGGATCCCCCTCATTAAACCATGGGAAAATGCCTTGCACATAGGCACGAAGGAGTCGATCCGGTTTCAAATCGCCTCCCCATGCCAAAAGCCCCTCATCGCTCGCAACCCTCGGATCAGGGAAGGTGTAATCGCGTGAATGCAACTGAGGGATGAGTATCTTAGTTGGCACCGCTGTAACTAAAGACTAATTTTTTAGATTTATAATCGATCTTGCATACACCACCATTTTTAAGCTTTCCAAAGAGAACCTCTTCTGAAAGTGGCGTTTTAATCTGCTCTTGAATCACACGACGCATAACACGTGCACCCATCTCTTTGCTATACCCTTCGCTTGCGAGGTATTTTTTAGCCGCTAACGACGCAACGATTTCAACATTTTTATCTTTAAGCTGTTCAGTGAGTTCACCTAACAGTTTTTCTACAACGTTGATCATCACCGTCTCAGAAAGTGGTGCAAAATGAATCACCTCATCCAAACGGTTTCTAAATTCTGGTGAGAAGAAGTCCTTAATCGCATGATCGGTTCGAGAATTCTCACTCTTTGTAAAGCCCATTGTTGGCGCTTCTTTGGTTCCAAGGTTGGAAGTCATAATGATAATAACATTGCGAAAATCAATTTTTGTGCCATTGTTATCGGTCAACGTAGCACTGTCAAAAATTTGAAGCAAAATGTTCAGCATATCCGGATGTGCTTTTTCAATCTCATCTAAGAGTAACACGGTATACGGATGCTTTTTGATCGCCTCGCTGAGTTGTCCACCTTCATCATACCCCACATAACCAGGAGGAGCCCCAATCAGACGACTGACGGTATGTTTCTCCATGTATTCGCTCATATCGTAACGCTCAAAGTGTACACCCAACTCGTAAGCGAGCTGTTTAGCCACTTCCGTTTTACCCACACCCGTAGGGCCTGTGAACAAGAAAGAGCCGATCGGAGACGTTGGATGCCCCAGTCCCGCACGAGAACGTTTAATCGCTTTAGTGAGCGCAAGAATAGCAGCATCTTGACCAAAAATCTTAGCCTTCAAGTGCTCTTCTAAATGCTGCATCACAGCGCTCTCATCTTTATTGACACTGAGCATCGGAATATTGGCAATGCGAGCAAGGACGGCTTCAATGTCGCTGACTTCCACCACTTTTTTACGTTTTTTAGCAAGATGGAAAGAAGCACCCACTTCATCAATCAAATCAATCGCAGAATCGGGTAAAAATTTATCACTGATATATTTTTTCGCAAGCTCCACAGAAGCTCGAATAACCTCTGTTGGGTACTTCACCCCATGATGTTTTTCGTAACTGCCTTTCAGTCCTTTGAGAATTAAAAAGGAGTCTTCAATGCTTGGTTCTAAAACATCAATCTTTGCAAAACGACGGCTGAGTGCTTTGTCTTTATCGAAAAAATTTCGAAACTCCCCATAGGTTGTAGCGCCGATGCAACGAATTTTTCCCGAAGCCAAGGCTGGTTTTAAGAGGTTGGAAAGGTCCATGGATCCACCACTGGTTGCACCGGCTCCAACGATGGTATGAATCTCATCGATAAATAAAATAGCCCCTTTTTTGGCTTCCAATTCCGTCAAAATCTCTTTAAGACGTTTCTCGAAATCGCCTCTGTATTTGGTTCCAGAAAGCAGCGCTCCCATATCAAGAGCATAAACGGGGGTATCTTTTAAAATTTCAGGTACAGCACCTTCGCTGATTTTTTCCGCCAACCCTTCGACAATGGCCGTTTTACCAACACCGGGTTCCCCCACAAGCAGAGGATTGTTTTTCTTGCGTCGACATAACACTTGCATCACGCGTTTGACCTCATCTGCTCGGCCAATAAGAGGATCAATCTGTTTTTGTTTTGCAAGAGCAATCAAATCAAGCGTATACTTTGCTAGGGCGCTCTCTTTTGCATCCATCATATCTTGTTCTTTATTTTGAGGGGCACTCAACGTGGTGACCTCTTCTACAATCAGAAGTTTATCAACGCCTTGTTGCAATAAGAGTGAGACACAAAAAGCGTTGCTTTCATCCATGAGCGCAATTAAAAGGTCATACACACTCGCTTCAGACTTACCCGCACTCTTTACATGTAACATCATTGTCTCAATCACACGAGAAAGCGCTACCGTTTCCAAAGGCTCATAACTCTCTTCCGTGGGAACCACTTGAGGATTAGCAACAAAGTACTTCTCCATGGAGCGTTGCAAGAAAGTAATGCTAAGCCCACAATTAATCAGAAGCTCAGCCACATGTTCATTGCTCAAGAGAGCAAAAAAGAGATGATCGACGGTAATGTATTCGTAGCGATGTTTTCTTACAAACGTGATCGCATCGTTGAAAACAAAATTGAGTTCTTGGTTCACCATAATCTACTCCTTTTTTACTCGATAATTAGCATTTGCACCATCATACGTTATTCTGCTTCCATAATGGCACGAAGGGGAAACTGTTCCTCTTTTGCCATTTTACGGACATGCGCCACTTTCGTTTCTGCGATCTCATACACATAAACACCACAAAGCCCTTTACCTTGTTCGTGGACACTTAGCATGATTTCGCTTGCCTTTTCAAAACTATGATGAAAAATTTGCATTAAAACTTTAATCACAAATTCCATGCTACTATAATCGTCATTGAGCAGTAGAACTTTGTACATTTGTGGCTCTTTGAGTTCTATCGCATCAATCGTTTCGTTTTGAAAATCTCCATTAAAATGGTGCATTTACGCCGCCTCTATTGTGCTGTAAGCTTATCGATGTCTTTTTGGATAATATCCAAATCTACTTTACCGATATAAAATTTATTCTCAGGATTGGAACCATAAACGTCAGTAACATTTTGATACGTGCCACCTTTGAGCACCACTTTAAAGGGTACTTGCAAGGTTCCTTTGTATTTAATATCCTGAACAATCGTCTCAACCAATTTTTTGTTCTTCGGTGAATTGGTAATGAAATAGTACGCGTTATACCGAGCCGCAAAATTCTCAACCACATACTCATCGCTGACCTCTTCAAAAAAGTTCAACCCTAGAAGCACGACTTCATCGCTGTTTTGAAGTTGAAAGTCCATTAAAGAAGGAGCCTCTTCTTGACAGGGGACGCAAAACGTGCCAAAAATATCGATTAATACCACTTTAGCTTCATCATCTTCAATGACAAAACCGCCATTTTTACGAAGCAATGTCATCTTCGCACCTGAAACGCTTTTCAGTTCTACTTTATCACCCTCTTTATAGGTCTCTTTAAGTGTTGTTGGTGCACTGGAGGATTGTGAACCGCAACCTAAAAGAAAAAGTGATGTTGCTAGTACCATTAAACTGATTAATTTTTTCATCGTTCCCTCATATAACTTTTGCTTTATTCTACTTTATTAAGATAAATAATATGTAAACTACTCTTTGTAAGCATAATTTTTGATTGCTATTTTAGCTTCTCTTTGAGCATCTTTCTCTTTTAAGCTCTCACGTTTATCATGTTCATTCTTACCCCGTGCCAATGCTATCTCAACTTTTGCGAGATTCTTGGCATTAAAATAGATCGAAAGTGGCACAATGGTCAGTCCATCTTTAGCAACTTTCATATCCCATTTGCGTAACTGCTTCATATGTAAAAGCAATTTTCTAGGCTCCCTCTCATTCGGGGCATAATTCAGATTTGACGTTGAGAGATGCGAAATATGCGCATTGAGCAAAAAGGCTTCCCCTTTAATGATCTTCACAAACGAATCTTTAAGATTCACCCTACTTTGGCGAATCGCCTTGACTTCACTGCCTTGAAGCACAATACCCGCTTCAAGCTTCTCTAAAATTTCATAATCATGAAATGCTTTTTTATTACGTGCGACGGGTTCACCCATTAATGTACCTCTTTAAGTCTAAAAAAACTGCTGCCACTGCCACTAAAAAACCACCCATTTTTGGCATAATCGCCAAGCGTTGGGTAAGCCTTAAGACACGCAGGGAAAAGATCGTTGAGCTCCTCTTTCGAAAAACCACTCAGCAATTCAGAACTATTCAAAGCAACCATCTGTGAAGCAAGCGCTTGATTGCTTGATTGCAAGAAATATTCCCTATACGTTTTATACACCAGTGCTGTATTACACGCAAGAGGCGGTGTGAAGATTTCAAGGTCAAGGGCTTTTTCATCAAACTTTTCCACAATCTCACCTACGCCACTCACATTAGCACTCTCAAAGCCGGATGCAAAGAAAGAGACATCCGCTCCAACTTCGCTCCCAATGCGCATCATCGCTTCAGCATCAAGCCCTAAACCCGCTGTTTCATTGAGCATTTTTAAAAAAGTTGCACTGTCGCTACTGCCACCACCAAGCCCTGAGCCTGTGGGGATATTTTTCTTTACATGTAAAGCAAAATCACGCATCACCTGTTCTACCTCTTTGGCAAACCCATGGGATTTTAAAACCATAAACGTACGGTACAAGGTGTTGTGCTCTAAGAGACAATTAAAATCACCCATCAATTCAAACGCTTCCCTACTCTTTTTAGGGACAAACGAGAGGGTGTCGTACAAAGAAGAGACGAGCATAAAGCGCGAAAGTAATTCATGGTAATGACCACGTTTCCCTACGATTTTAAGAAAAATATTGACTTTGGCATGTGCTTGATACTGCATTATTTTAACTTCTTACTCAAACTAGATAGGGCATCGTGACCAACACTTTTACTCGCTTCAATGTTGGCTTCTTTAATGGCTTTCTCAAGCTCTTCGCGAAGAATGAGCATATTTTTAGGGGCATCAAAGCCTAACTTCACCACACCCTTTGAGATTTCAATAACACGAACCGTAATATTTTCATTTAAAACAACACCCTCTCCGATTTTTCGCGTGAGTATTAACATGTTACGCCTTTAGCGATAATGAATTTAGGAGATATTCTACTCCATTTGCGCTGATTTCCACAACGCTGAGCATTTCATCAATAACAATTTGATAAATGCCCTCTTCTTGTTTTTCAAAATTTTCACGCACTAACTTTCGTCCCAGCAAAATATCCGAAGGATCCCCAAGGTAAACATTCAGAGGCAAATCAAGATACTCTAAAGGGTTGAGTTCTTTCTCATTTTCAAATCTAAAAGCACCCTCATTAAGTCGTTCCAGTGCACTCAAAGCACCTGAAAAACCAAGTTTTTCAGCAATTAAAGCACCGATGCTTCGCACATATCCACCCTCTGAAATGGTTATTTCAAAGGTAAGGAAAGGGTGCATGTAGTGCACCAAATGGCAGTCATAAATGGTACTGGTGATTGCTTTGAGCTCAAATGTTTGATCCGAACGCGCGAGCGCATACGCACGTTGTCCATCGACTTTCTTTGCCGAATATTTAGGAGGCAGATACGTTTTTTCACCCACCATACTTTGCAATACAAAAGCAATAGAATCAGGATGAAACGCCATCATTTGCTCTACATGCTCTACTTTTTCAATGTCTAAAGTAGGACTTGTTGCACCCAACCAAAGTGTCGCTCTATACGTTTTGGGTGCTTTCTTCAAAAAACGGAACAATTTTGTAAACTGTCCAAAGGCAATAATCAAAACACCCTGAGCAAATGGATCAAGCGTTCCTGAAAATCCCGCTTTTTTAACATTGTAACGTCGTTTAATGCGACTTAAAAAATGGTTTGAAACCATAGAGGAAGGCTTGTAAGCAACAAAAAGGCGATTATCCACTAAATCTTCTCCACAAACGAGGCTAAAATATCTCTCCTCGTACCGCTAAAATTGATTTGCAATTTGAATTCCCGCCCTACTTTACTCACTTCTGTTATGCGACCAATGCCAAAAATTTTATGCTTAACAAGATCGCCTTTTTTAAACGACGTTGTTTTTTCTAAAATCAAACTTCCTTCACACACACCAGCCTCTTTTAAAAAGCGACTTTTGGTGAGCTCCGTTCGGCGTCCTTTGTAAAAACGACTGCCGGAGAAACTAAGGGTTAACTCTTTTTTAGCACGCGTAATCGCCACATATCCAAGGCGACGCTCCTCTTCAATGTCACTGCCATCTCCAATCAGAGGGAAAAAGCCCTCTTCCAAACCAATGACAAAGAGGTATTCAAACTCCAAGCCTTTACTGGCATGAATACTCATAATAGAGATATTTTCACTATCAATCTGATCTTGATCACTCTGTAAAGCAAGCTCATTTAAGAAGTCATCCACACCCATTTGCGGGTTTTGCTTCACATAATCACGGAAAAGCCCATAAAATTCATCAATGTTTGAAAGACGATCAAATGAGTCTGGTTGATTGTTGTAGTACTCTTTAATGGCAAAAGACTCTTCAATCGCATCAATCATATCGTAGGTTGAGTTTTCCTGAATACTTTGCATATGCGCAATATTTTGAACAAACTCTTTAAGCGCCAACGAGGCTTTTTTCGTCGCCTCTTTTTCAATAGAAGACTCATTACATGTAATATACTCATAAATCGATTGGCTGTTATCGTAGGCTGATTTAATGATGCGCTCGATGGTCACTTTACCAAGGCCTCGTTTAGGGCGATTGATAATGCGTTTAATCGAAAAATCATCGTGAGGATTGGCAATGACGCGCAGGTAACTGATAACGTCTTTAACCTCAGCACGCTCGTAAAACTTGACACCACCGACCATATTGTAAGGAATCTGCTCTTTATTGAGCCCCTCTTCCAACGAACGGCTCAGCGCATTAATGCGGTATAAAACAGCGATTTCATTAGGACTTACACCACTTAAGATGAGTTTTTTAATCCGCTTTGCAATGGAAAGCGCTTCTTGATTTTCATCATGCGAGTCCATCACATCAATCGCTTTACCATCACCCTTAGTGCTCTCAAGCACTTTGCCGATTCGTCCACGATTATGCTCAATCAGATCATTGGCCGCTTTAAGGATTTGAGTGGTTGAGCGATAGTTTTTCTCCAATTTAACAATTTTAACGTTGTCAAAAGACTCATGAAATTCTAAAATATTTTTAATATTAGCACCACGCCAGCCATAAATACTCTGATCATCATCTCCGACAACACAAAGGTTATTGTGCGTGAAGCAGAGCTTGCGAAGTAGTTTGTATTGCAGTTCATTCGTATCTTGGTACTCATCGACCATGATATATTGGTAGCGCTTACTGACCTCTTCACACAAAGCGTCATCACCCTCTAAAATTTTATAAGGAAGGACTAAAAGGTCATCAAAATCAACTAAATTGTTGGACTGCAAATAGTCTTCGTATTGTTCGTAGAGTTTAGCAATCATTTGATAACTTTTTTGCTCCGCTTTTTCCCACGCCACTTTGGGGTCAATCAGCGAAGTTTTATAGCGTGAAATCTCACTCGCAATCATTCCTGTTGGCAGTTCAGTGCTTGTATTAAAGCTTTTTAAGATGCGCTTTTTATCATCCGTATCAATGACCACAAAGCTGTTCTTTCGCCCTATTTTTTCAATATGAAACTTTAAAAAAAGCAGACCGAATTTATGGAAAGTACACAAAAGAGGCGGATAACTATGCTCTTCAATCAAAGCCATCGCACGCTCGCGCATTTCGCTTGCCGCTTTATTGGTAAAGGTGAGCGTTAAGGTGTTCGCTGGAGGAATCCCTAAAGAAAGCAGATACGCCAAGCGCGCTGTAATAGTCTTGGTCTTTCCACTACCGGCACCCGCTAAGATAAGCACAGGACCATCTACACATTTGACTGCATCTTGTTGTGATTCGTTTAACATCGATAAATCTTGCATACGTTCATCTACTTTTTTGTGATATAAATTGTATTTATTATAGCAAAAAAAGTTTAAGCAAAAATCCATCAGCTTTTGAGTGCAAAATAGCTCCGATTAAAATAGCTTAGTGGGCAAATCCTTAGCACAAAAGTACATTGTTTTTACTATTATTTTTTGTTATAATCACTCCCAAATTATAAAAGAAATTTATAAGGATTATTTCATGATCAAAGATTTCTCTAAAGTAGAAACCTTTCTAACGGTTGTACGCGAAAAAAGCTTCTCCAAAGCCTCTAAAAAACTAGGCATCAGTCAACCGGCAGTGACGCAACAAATTAAACTTTTAGAAGAATATTTAGACGTGCAAATCGTCGATCGTAAAAAAAATGGCATTAAACTGACCACCGCGGGTGAAGAGCTCTTTAAAGTCGCCATTAAACTTGAAAAACATCTCTTAGCGGCTGAACGCGAGATGCTTCGTTTAGTGAATAAAGAGGTTATTTTTGTACTGGGTGCCTCGCCTGTCATCGGCAATTACATCTTGCCTAATTTTCTCAATGACATCCAAGAAGCCATCAAAAACAATGTCATGCTGAAAGTCGAAGATGCTATGGACATTACGGAAAAGCTCCTCGATAAAAAAGTCGATTTAGCGCTCATTGAAGCCCCTATCTTTCAAGAAGGCATTATTTACCGTGAGTGGTTAGAAGATGAACTTGTCATCACCTCTCGTTCACCGCTTCCAAAACTTGTCAAAAAAGAGGACCTGCTCTCCTACAACTGGATCTGTCGTGAGGAAGAGTCCAATACACGCAAAATTATTCATGAAACGTTTGAGAAGATGGATATTGATTGTAAAAGTTTTAAAGTCAAAAGTATTGTTACAAGCTCTACAGCAGTTAAACATACCTTGATGAAAGCGAATATTGAGGAGACACCAACCGTTTCAATTCTCTCAAAACATATTATTGCCGATGAAGTCGAACAAGGGATTTTATTTACAACGAAAATGAAGGGGTTGAAACTCACACGAATGCTCTATCTTTGCTACATCAAAGACCGCAAACATGACGCACTGATAGACAGCGTCATCAACTATATCATGAACAAACAAGATATTAAAGTTTAAGGCTACTTCTTAATCAATTTTTGATTATCAGGATTGGACATAAGTGCTTCCATAGAGCGCTTAATTCCAGTCTCTTTTGGTACATGCGCCACAGCTTTTGGCGGTGTGCTTAAGTTGATAAAAACGGGGATTTCTTCAATAATAATTTGCAAAATAGCTTCAATAGGCAAACTCACTAAAGAGCCAAAATTATCACTTCCAAAACCTGCTTCAAAACTAATTCTGCCATTATACACTTGCGTACTCTCAAACGTGTATCCCGCTAAAAAGAACATCGTGATTGGTTTGAAATTTTGACTGATTTGGGAAGGTAAAGATGGATCAAATGTCACATCTGCGATGTTGGTCAAAATCGAAAAATTAACGCCCCGCTTAAGAAGTGCTTCTAACACCTCTTTTGCATGTTTTTTCATTAAGCCATGGAACTCTTCACTTCCTAGTAAATCCTCAAGCATCGCACATTCCTTTAAATTCTGCCAGAATAGATTCTATCTCACTAATTCCCAGTTGCCAAAAATTCTCATCTTCAATATCAAACCCAAACTTTTTAATCAGCTCTTTGGGACTTTGACTGCCCCCTGCACTTAAAAAGCTGGTGTAGTTTTGCACAAAAAGTGCTTTATCACTTTTTTTATACAATCCATACAGGGCTAAAACAAGTAATTGTCCGTAACTGTACGCATAACAGTAAAAAGGAGAGTGAATAAAATGAGGGATATAGCTCCACCAAAGGGCATAATCTTTGGTAAGCGTAATGCTTTCACCAAACATTTTTTGACTCTCTTGCATCCAGTAGTTATTGAACGTATCGATATCTAATTCGCCCTCATGCGCATGCACTTTACGTTCAAACGTTGTAAAGTTGACTTGACGGTAAAGCGTTGAAAAAATATCTTCGATTTTACTCGCATACAATGAGCGTTTTTCACTTGCAGTTAAATTATCTTTGATTGCATCAAAAATAAGCATCTCTGCAAACACCGAAGCGGTTTCAGAGGTCGTCAAAGGTGTGTCGCCTCCAAGATAACCAACATCACGAGAAAGATACTGATGAATCGCGTGCCCTAGCTCATGCGCCAAGGTAAAAAGATCGCGTCTCGTATCGGTATGATTAAGAAGTACGTACGGATGGGTCGAAGGCGTGGCAGGATGCGAAAAAGCACCTCCACGTTTTTTATCTTTAGGGAAAACGTCAATCCACCCTTTATCAAACGCCATAGACGCAATTTCATAAAATTTAGGGTTAAATTTTTGGAAAGCATCCAAGACAATCTGCTTGGATGTTTTAAAATCAAACGATGCATTTGAAGCCTCTAATGGCGCATAACGATCGTACTCATACAGTTCAGGAATCCCTAAAAGTTTTGCTTTTAAAACGTAATAATCTTGCACTAAATGGAAACTTCCCTCAGCACTTTTTACAAGAGCATCAACGCTTTTTTGCGTAATTTTATTGTCCATGTGACGCGGTTGTTCTGCATTTTTATAGCCACGGAGTTCACACTCACTGGCAAGATCCGTTTTAATCATATTGAAAATGTAGGCAAGAAGCGGTTGATGCGGTTTAAGCCCTTTTGTAAAAGCACTCGCTGCTTTTTGTCGTACGTCACGATTGGCATCTTGAAGCTTACTTAAGATCTCCTCTTCAGAGAGTTTTTCACCTTCATAGGAAAACTTCAGGCGACTAAAATGTTCATCAAAAAGTCGGCTAAAGGCAGAAGCAGAGGTCATATCTTTTTTAAGTAAAATGCGTTCCTCTTTTTGGCTCAGTTGATACGGTTTTTCTTCGACCAATGATTCTAAATAGTAGGTGTACATCGGAGCAGAAGCGATCAACTCCTCTTGTTTTGGCTTAGAGAGTTTATTAAATTCAAGTTCAAAAAAGAGAAGATTTTCAGCAATATTGGAGTGCGCTTGTTGGTATTTGGCATAAAAGCTGCCATTATCACTGTTGGTGGCAAATTTTAAAAAAGCATATGTCATGATGCGACCAAGCTTTTCATTGATCGATTCATACTCTCTGATCGATTCTAAGAATTCGTTTACATGTAACACTTTGAGTTTGCCTTTGCAGACTGACTCCAAACTTTTTGCTCGCGTTGCCGCATCATTTAAATCCGCTTCTAACAACGCTTCATTCTCATACAGTGAGGAAAGATCCCAATTCAACATTTAGTCCTTGATACATACATTTTTAATGATTTTAAATCCTATAAGTGCGTTCATTATAGCAAATTTCTCTGCTTTTTGAAGGCTTTTCCTCTCTAAAGATTCAGCCTTTAGTGCACCACTCGCTAACAATCGCTCTCGTGTCGTTCCCTTTAAAAGTGGGTGAAGGGGTGTTTTCCACTCACCATCAATCAAAAGTGCAATATTGGCGATACTGGTATCTTGAAGTTTCCCGTTACATGTAAAAATGACATCATCACTCTCTTCGTGTAAATGGGCATTTAGAACCTCTCGATTGCCATATTTATACGCGTAGTCTATCTTCGCTTCTACGAGGGTAAAGGTGTGAATATGACGTTCATTATAAGGAATATACTCAATCTTCTGAATCGCTTCGGCATAGTCAACGCGCACTCTGAATGTTCCCTCTTTAGGAGGGTTCAAATGCTCAGCAAGTGTGATTTTATGCGTGGCACCATAAAGTTCTTGACGTGTTTTATCAAACCGTGCTTGATGAAAAGCAAGGTGAAATAGCGCACCATCTACGGCTTTAAGTGTCTCAAAACACGGGGATATAGACTTTATCACACAACTCATCGTACTCCTTTTGCGCCTCACTTAAAAGGGTAATACCACCACCACTTTTAAACACATAGCCCTCGTCGTTGGTCTTTTCCATAAAACGGATCATCACGGCACTGTCTAAACGCTCACCATCATACACACCAAAGATACCTGTAAAAAAGCCTCTGTTGTAGCCTTCAATGCGTTCGATAATCTCCATGCTACTGCGTTTGGGTGTCCCGCTGATCGAGCCTGCAGGAAGCAGTCTTGCGATGATGTCACCTACCTTTTCATGCCAATTTTCGTCAAGCTTACCCTTGATTTTAGAGCTAACCTGTAAAAGCTCTTTCTCGCCTGCTTGAATCTTCTCCACATAACGAAACTGCTCAACACGTACCTCTTTGGAAACCATAGAGAGGTCATTGCGCAAAAGATCAACCACCATGACATGTTCCGCTTTTTCTTTCTCATCGTTTAAGATCATTTCTTTGGCATTAGCAATACTCGCATCAATCGTACCTTTCATCGGATAGGTACTGATAACGTTACTCCTTATCTCCACAAAACGCTCCGGTGAAAAACAGACAAACTCTTCGTGATAGCAGAGTTTAAAAGGAGCATTGGCCGTGTAAAAAAGATTTTTAAAGGAACATGAGAGTTCAATTTTACTAGGAGTTGTAAGATTCAGCAGATACGTATTGCCCGCTTTTATCTCTTCAATAACGGCTTCATACTGACGTTGATACTGCATTTTGGACGGAGGCGTTTTTTGCCAAGAAAAATCTTTACATGTAAAAGACTTAGAAGCATTTGTCTGAGCATCTAATTGGTATAAAATACCGCTTGGCACGGCGTCAAGCGCAAATACTTCAAACACTTTTGCCGCATAATCAATGAGAAAGAAAAAAGGTTTTCTCTCTTTCCCAAAGGCATTGAGTTGAGAGGCAAACTCAATGTTCAATCAACTTCTCCAAAACGGCCATCCGAACGGCGACACCATTTTTGACTTGCTCTAAGATTTTAGAGCGTGGATCTTTCATCATAAAATCATCGACATCGACATTACGGTGTACGGGACCTGGGTGAAGAATGATGATGTCACGATCTCCCATCAGTTTAGAGGTAATACAAAAATCGGTGCCGTAATCTTTGAGTGATGCATAAATTTGGTTCGCATGACGCTCGGTTTGCGCGCGTAAACTCATAATGACATCAACCTCATCCATCACCTCTTCAATACGGTGATGCACACGAAGATTGGTTTGCGGAAGGAAATGTGGAGGGCCTACTAAAATCACTTCAACACCCACACGTGCTAAAAGTTCAATATTGCTGTTCGCTACACGTGAATTTTTGATATCACCCACAATCGCCACTTTTTTACCACGAACATCTCCAAAATGGCGCTTCATCGTAAAAAGATCCAAAAGTGCTTGCGTTGGATGCGCGTGAGCACCATCGCCTCCATTGACAATCGGACAGTTGACATAATTGGCTAAAATGTGTGGCACGCCTGAGCTTTTATGACGCACAACAATGGCGTCTGGACCCATGGCATCAAGGTTAGCAGCGGTATCAAACAGGGTTTCACCTTTGCTGGAAGAGCTGCGTGAAACATCCAAGCTTACCACCATCGCACCAAGGCGTTTTGCGGCAATTTCAAAACTACTGCGTGTTCTCGTTGAGTTTTCAAAGAAGATGGTAATGACCGTTTTGTTTTTCAAAATTTCTCGTGGTTTTTCATCCAAAAACTCGGTTGCTCGCTCAAGCAACTTCTCAATCTCATTCAGTGAAAAATCTCGTGTATTAATCAAATGGTTCACGCACCGCTCCTTGATGATTTTGGGGAAATAATAACAAATTTTGACTGTAAGTTTCGTTAACACTTCGTTCAATTCACTGTGGTACAATTCGCAAAAAGGAGGTAACATGAAAAAAATCTTTTATGCACCACTTCTACTTGTAGGTTCTCTCCTTTATGCTGAGACCATCAATCTAACAGAAGAGGTACGCGTTATAACCAGTAAACCAGAGTACCGTATGGTCACCTCTCGGGTTCCGTATCAAGAGTGTTGGGATGAGCAAGTTGAAGTGCATTATGCTCCACAACCGTCCAATGATGGAAGTGGCGTCGCGGGTGCGCTCATTGGTGGTGTCGCAGGTGGCGTTTTAGGGCACCAAGTGGGTGGCGGCAGAGGCAATACCGCAGCAACCGTTGGTGGAGCCATTGTGGGAACATTGGTAGGTAAAAACCTTGCAGAAAATGCAACCAGTACACCGCCACCTCCAGGCTACCGCATGGAGAGACGTTGTACAACGCGTTATGAGGAAAAAAGTACAGAACAATTTATGGGATACCGTAACACAGCCAACTATAAAGGCCAAACCATTATTAAGTACTCCGATAAACCTTTAGAGTTTATCCGCCTCAGCGTCATGGTAAGCTACTAAGCTTTTTATTATTTCATCCATATCGTCTTGAACCGAGAGCACTCTGCCAAATACTTTTTTGAAAAATGGCAGGGTAATCTCGTCAAAAGAGGTACGATCTCCTTTAAAATTGACACACCACTCATAATCATCGACCCCTAAACCATCAAGCAAATGGAGATTAAGCAAAATATCGTTGATACATCCGAGTTGATCGTGTCCAACAAGCAGTGTTTTAGCATGAAACAGTCGAATAAAATCGTACATGTAAAGATCTTCCTCGATCGGCACCAAAAGTCCACCAGCTCCTTCAATAAGAACAATATCGCACAATGCTTCAATCTTGGCGTAGGCACTTTCCAAAAGTTCTAAACTGATCTTCTTACGCCCTTTCGCCACAAAGGGAGCCGCAGGGAGTTCAAACTGATAGGGAACAATATCACGAAGTTTTAAAGTCTCCAAAGCAGGATGGTAACGTTTTGCCGTTTCAAAAAGAAGCGTTGCATCCAAAGGGTGTGTTACCACACCGGTCTCAATAGGCTTCATAACGCCCACTTTAAATCCTTTGCTACTCAGTGCTTCGAGAAGTTTAAGGGTGGTATGCGTTTTGCCAACGTCTGTATTGGTGGCTGTAATAAAAATAGGAGGGTATTTCATGGTAACTCTTTTTTGGCGTATTATAACAAAAAAGGCTTAGAGAAGTCGGACGCCACAACAGCGCCCGTGAGATTTCTAGTCGATGAGATAGCGTGTCAAAAAGGCAAGTGACGCCGCAATAATATGAGGCGCTCCATACAAAAAGGTCGCAAAGACTTGGACTAAGATACTTTTTTTAAGTTTCATACCAAAGATAATGATCGTTCCTATAAAGGTGGTTGCAAAGATATATGAGAGTGCATGCATCAAACCATAGCTAGGATCATGTTTTAAGTTTGCCAAAAAAAGTGTAATGACATACGCAGCAATGAAAAATCCTAAAATGTTAGGGAGTAATTCATAGCGCTGAAACTTCCCATAAAAGTCCTCTACACTGGGAGGAGGAAAACCATTAGATTCTTTTAACTGCTTAGAGACAATAGCCCTTTTTTCAAAAAAGAGAAATGCAATCAAGCTTAGGGTGACACCAATGGGAACAATCAAAAACAATGCATCCATAACAAACTCCTTGTGACATTTTCGTGATACAAGATGATTGTAACTTTCGTTTGTTTGTTGGTTGCTTAAAAGGATCAATTAATGATAATTTAATCTACTTAAATCGTACTGGTACACAGAAGTCTAGATCAAACAGCTCATTAGACTCAATAAAATGATTTTTCCGATAAACGGCAAACGATGGCAGGGATGCTTTTTCATAATCACTTTGAGGCAACCACTCATGGTAAATCACATCCATGTATTTACGAAGATCACCATACTTCCCTTCCAGTGAAAAAACGGCACAAAAGGTCGGAGGAATACGCATCACCCCAATCTCACCGCTTCGGTAAAATTTTCTACCACTGGGAAGGTCTAAACAGGCGACATAATGGCATTGTGATGTCTCAACAAAACGAGGATTGCTATGGTGCAACCCTATCATGCGTTGTTGATTAAAATCTATTTCGTGACGCAATGCCCATGATTGAAGCTTTAACCATGCCATCTTAATAGTTCGATCATACCCTTTGTGTCGAACATAAGCAACATCGTAACTTGGCATGGAGCAAATCTTTACATGTAAAGGTTTATGAACAAACGTATAGTCCCTATTTTCATTGGCCTGATCTACTTCACGCCACTTGGTTGGCGTCACTCCAAAGTTCTCTTTAAAGGCTTGGGAGAAGGAGGCATTGGAGCTAAATCCTACTTCGTGCATACTCTGCGTAATCGTTGCATCGGGGTTAAAGAGGAGCAAGTTGGCGGCATGTTCAAGCTTGACACGCTTAATATACGCATGCAAACTCTCCCCCGTGGTCTCTTTAAAGATACGGTTAAAATGAAAAGGTGACATCGCAACCAAAGAGGAGAGTTCTTCAACGCCAAAGTTCTTTTCAATATCACCATGAATATAAAAAAGGACTTCATTGACACGTTCAATATGATCATTTTTGGTGTTGGTTTTGTGCTTCATTTCACAATTATAGCACAAATGGACAAAACTAATCCCCCATTTTATGTGGTTTCATGAAAAGAGACGCGCTATAATTGCGTTATATTTTTACAAAGGCTTGAGGATGCAAACCAAATTTGCAAAACGTGTTACCACCGCGTCACGTTCATTTACACGTACGATCTTAGACTTAACCGCACAAAGCTCTATCATCTCTTTTGCAGGAGGGCTCCCTGATGCGGCGCTCTTTCCAAGCGAAAACATTGAAAAACATGCTAAAGAGCTCTTTGAAGCCAAAGATAACCGTTTGTTTCAATACAGTAGTGCTTCGGGTGTGGATGCCCTTAAAGTAGAGATCGCTAAAAAGTATGTGGGCACAACTTCTGCCGAAATCATGCTCACCAATGGCTCTCAACAAGGGCTTGATTTGGTCTGTAAAACCTTTTTGGATGAGAAAGATTGTATCATTGTTGAAGACCCAAGCTACCTTGCTGCACTTGGGCTTTTTCATATGTACAATGCGACGATCAAAGCAGCACCCCTAAGCTCAGAGGGTGTGGATACGAACGCATTGGAAATCTTATTTAGAGATCATTCACCCAAATTTTTCTATACGATTCCAATTTTTCAAAACCCGACGGGCTACTCGTATACGCTCAAAAATCGCCAAGAAGTGGTACGCATCGCCAAAAAGTACAACGTCATTTTGCTCGAAGACAGCCCCTATGAAGCCCTTCGCTATGATGGTGTACAAACCACGGCCTTTGCTGATTTACTTCCAGAACTCACCATTGCTCTGGGTACATTTTCGAAAACACTCGCCCCTGATTTTCGCATTGGCTGGATGAAAGCACCCAAAGAGATTATCAGTGCATTAACCCTGAGTAAAGAGAGTACGGATTTACAAAACTCCAAATTTTTCCAACACATTTGTGCGAAAATGATGCAAAATGGAGAACTCCAAGAGCATACCAAAACGTTAATCCTCTCTTACCGTGCGAAACGTGATGCCATGGTAAAAGCACTGCACCACTCGTTCAAAGATAGTATCGAATTCGTTGTACCAGAAGGCGGTATGTTTATTTGGGTCAATTTTAAAAAGTGTGATGACAGTATGAAACTTTTTGATGTGGCTATTAAAAAAGGGGTTGCCTTTGTTCCGGGAAGTGTTTTCTTTGCCGATAAACGAATCAGCGCTTATGGAAGACTCAACTACACGAACTCAAGTCTAGCACAGATTGAAGAGGGTGTCACCAAACTCTTTGAGGCTTACCAAGAGCTCTAAAAAGCAAGAGAGGTTAACCTCTCTGCTTTTTTACATGTAAACGCGTTTTCCATGCCAACAGCAATCCAAAAAATCCAACAATTAAGCTAATTCCTGAGATGACTTGTGCATATTTTGTGAACAAGGGTGCAGACTCCCAAACCATCACGTGATTTTGATCCACTTCAAACATGATATTAAAGAGATGACCACCATGATCACTTCCAGGTGTAGCAACGAGTTTCCACATTCCTGCACGATCGGGAACAAAGGCTACCATACCATTTTTATCACTCTGCCCTTCTTGATAAGGAAGGCTTGCATTAGGGGCGTACAGTGTATAAGGTGCATAAGAGGCAGGCTCAGAGCCTAAGAGCAGTTGAACCGCCATTGCACCTTCTTTAAAAGAGTGTTCAACACTGTGAGCAAAGAGTGACGATGAGAAGATACAAAGAAAAATCCAAAGAAGTCGCATCTATTTCACCGTAAACGAGAGACTGCTTTGAATCGTTACAGCATCTACGGAAGGGTCTGCATATTGTTGCGCATAATATTTGGCAGCCACAATAAAGAGTCCTTTTTTCTTCACAGGAATCTGTGCAATCCCATAGGCATCTGTTTTATAACTGGGTTCTTCTTCATCACTACTCTCAAAACCTGCATTCGCTAAAGGCATCCCCTCTTTTAGAACAAGTACAGGAAAGGTATCGCCTACTTTGAGAACTAACGGATTCACCAAAGGTACTATCTCCATATATAACCCAACAGGTTTAGCAAAAGCTTCATTCCAGCTAAAAAGAGTTTTACTGAACTTATGACTTTTCAAAGTTCCAAAGATAATTCCTTTAGGCTGATTTTTACTGACGAGTTCAAACCCTTTCGTCCCCTTTATCCACTGACCCGCATCAAAGGAAAAGCTCATCATTCCAACATCAGCATCGGTTAATATTTTAGGTGCTGAACCACTATAGTCAATCCCAGCAGAAACGACTTTGCCATTGGCTCCAAATGCTTTGACTCCTTTGAGTTGCTCTTTAGCATAAGGCTCAAAGGAGTCATGATTCCAATAGTTCGCTTCATAACTATTCTCTTTTTTTGATGCCACAATTTGATGGGCAAAACAGACAGTAGCGACAAAAGTACTCATAAGTAAGAACAAAACAACTTTCACATTCACTCCTTAGAACTAAATTTAAATCGTATTACAAATAATACTAATTTAAATAAAATCATATATTACTCACGCTTAATAAAAAATATAAATAAGTATTATTTAAAAAGGCCTAAATATTCCTTGCAAAATTGGTGAAAAAGAAAAGAAAATTGAGTGGGAAAAGTGGAGGAGAAGAAAAGAGATTAAATACCCTGTTTGCAGATAATACTTCCAAGTGTTGCACCAACGGCTTGCGCAACAACATCACATTTAACTTTAAAAAGAAAAAAGATGGGAAGCCCTTTGGTTTCGCCCAAACACTCGTAATTTCCCATGCCCTTAGAGATGATGCACTCCGCTTTTTCAAAAATATTACGGGCATGCTCATTCATAAGCTCTACCACAAGACCAGGCGTAGGAACACCACTATCGACAATCAAGGCTACTTCATCCATTCCAGAAGCAAATGCATCTTTACATGTAAGATCATTAATAATCGGTCGACCCCGCACAAAATAGTACACTTCAATGGTTGGGAAAAGAGCTTTAATGGTTTGAATATAGAGTTTATCAAAAATCTCTTCGCCTGCATTATCCGCCAGATAAACCAACGTGTGTGACTTTTGTAATTGCAATTCGAGAGCTTTGAAATCATCGATTGCAAAAGGGGTATGGTAAATCTTCTCTAACTCTTCTTCAAGATCATACAGAACAACAGCAGCAAGGTCAATTACATTACCTGCCACAGCGGTCTTTGTCGCTTCAAAAAGGGTATTAGAACTCATACGAATTTTCTGTTCACAGAAAGGAAGAAATGCTTTGGCTTTTTCGGAAGAGGCTTGTTTAAAATCAGCATAAAGATCATCAACCTTTAAAATCTCAGCCATGGCTTCGTATAAGGGTGCTGCATTTTGTGGAGGATTTTGATTCCTATCAAACGATTGAATCTTACGATGGGCAAGCGCATCAATAGCCTGAGCCTCAGCATCGTTTACATGTAAAAGTTCACATACCCGTTTGGTTTGATCATAAATACACGTTAAACAACGTTCATCAATTTTCATAAGAGTCTTTTAGGATTGTTTCGTGAAAGGAGGAAAGAAGAAAGGCAGCAGCAAGATAGTGCCACTGCCAAAAAATATTATTTTCTAAGTTCTCTAATTTTTGCAGCTTTACCACGTCTATCTCTAAGATAGAAGAGTTTCGCACGTCTTACAACACCACGTCTAAGAACAACGATCTCATCAATACTATCAGAGTAGATTGGGAAGATTCTCTCTACGCCAACGCTGTTTGCACCGATTTTTCTTACCATAAAGGTTTCGCCTGTGCCCGTACCACGTCTTGCAATACAAATACCCTCAAAATTTTGAACACGTTGTTTGTCGCCCTCAATAATTTTTACGGCAACTCTAAGTGTGTCACCTGCTCTAAAAGCTGGAACATTTTTCTCAGCAATTTGTCCTGCTTCAAAAGCTTCAATAAATTTATTTCTCATTAATTATCCTTTTTGTTCATTCATTCTAATGCTTCGCGCTAAAGCGAGAAAACAGATCGGGTCTGAAATATTTTGTCTTAGATTCAGACAGTTTATTTTTTAAGCTTGTGATTTTAGCGTGGTTTCCCTTTAAAAACTCTGAGGGCACTGATTTATTTTCATAAATCGGCGGTTTTGAGAAGCACGGTGCCTCTAAAAGGGGGCTCTCAAAACTCTCCATACTTAAAGAGTCCTCGTTTCCAAGAACCCCTTTGATATTACGGCTGATCGCATCGCTCATCACAAGACTCGGAAGCTCGCCTCCTGTTAAAACATAATCCCCTATGCAAAAAAGCTCGTCGGCAAATGTCTCAATGACACGCTCATCAATTCCCTCATAACGACCACTCACAAAAACCACATGTTTCTTGAGAGCCAAACGTTTGGCATCATTTTGCGTAAATAGTTTTCCAGACGGTGTCGGGAAAACAATATACGCTTCACTAGACGTTTGTTTAAGAGAACGTAAAAGATCAAACAGTGGTTGAGGAAAGAGCACAAGCCCTGCTCCGCCACTCGCTTGATAGTCATCAACTTTACCGTGTTTGTTATTTGTAAAATCTCGTGGATTTAAAAAATCAACACTTAAAAGCTCTTTTGCAATGGCACGTTTTAAAATGGAATCCTCAAAATAGGAAGCGATCAAGCCTTCAAAAAGCGTTACATAGGTAAAACGCATTAGGAGTTCTCCAGAATTCCTAAACCGTCTTTGCTTAGTACCTCTTTTTGTGTCTTATCAAATGCCACAACGTAACGCTCAATATAGGGCAAATAAAAAGATTTTGCAAGCCCTTTTTTAACCAATGCCTCATCGGTTTTAATGACCAAATAATCGGTCACTGCGATACGCTCGATTTCATCCACAACACCTAAAAGTGTGCCATCTTCATCTATAACCCGAGCATCAATCAAATCAAACCAAAAAAACTCACCTTCTTGAAGTGCACATTCAGTGATCGAATTTTCTTGAGTTGTCAGTAAAAAGGTATTCACCAATTTGGCGGCAGCTTCTCTACTTTGATACCCAACAAATGAGATAAGCCCACGTGCTTGATTGAAAGAGAGGACTTCCAGTTCTTCACCCTTTTGGGTTTTAAACGTTTTGCCTTTTTTGAATTGTTCGGGAAAGTCACATTGAAGGTGAAGTTTAAGCTCACCTTTTAAGCCCACAAGTCGCCCGATTTGAGCGACTTCAATGAGAGAAGATTGATTATTCATCGTTAGCTTTGACAGTCACTCGATACGATTTACCATCTTTTGCTTTACATCCAGAGATAAGCGTCTTGAGTGAATTGATCATTTTGCCATCTTTACCAATCAACTTACCGGTATCAATTTTATCCGCATAGATGACAACTTCGCAAAATGTTCCATCAACATCGCTTCGCTCAACGCGTACACCTGCTGGATTGTCTACCAAAAGCTTGGCAAACTCTTCGAGAAATTTGTCAATCATGATTATTTACCAGTGATTTTCGCAACCCTGTCACTAAGCTTTGCGCCAACGCTTTTCCAGTATGCAAGTCTCTCTGCATCAACTTTAACGATTTGTGGATTCGTAAGTGGGTTATAGTAACCGATAGTCTCGATTGATCCACCATCACGTTTTTTTCTGCTGTCTGTTACGACGATTCTGTAAAATGGAGTTTTATTTCTACCCATTCGTGTTAATCTTACAACTGTTGCCATTTTTATGGTCTCCTTAAATTTTTTCTACGACTTAGATTTACATGTAACGTTTACATGCAAATATAAACCGTCACATCTTAACGAAGATGTGCGTGTTTACTTTGTGAAAGCATATTTTGAAGATCTTGCATTCCCTTTTTACCAGAGAATTTCTTCGCCATTTTTGCTGCATTATGGAACTGCTTTAAGAAACGATTGACTTCCACTTGAGAAAGACCTGAACCTTCAGCAATTCTTCTTTTTCGACTGTTATTGATTAATTCTGGATCTTCGCGCTCTTTTTTCGTCATTGATCCAATCATCGCACGAATGCGTCTCATCTCAACCGAATTTTCCATATCAACATCTTGAAGCTTACCTGCCATTTGAGAAAGGCCAGGAATCATTCCGATTAAAGATTTCATACTACCAAGCTTTTTCATCTGCTCCATCTGCTCTAAAAAGTCATTGAAGTTGAATTCGCCTTTTTTAATCTTCTTCGTCAATGCCTTTGCTTGTTTTTCATCGATAATCGAACTCGTCTTTTCAGCCAAGGTTTCAAGATCACCCTCACCCATCAAACGACTCACAATACGATCAGGGATAAAATGTTCTAAATCTGCAACTTTTTCACCCACACCCACAAAACGAAGAGGAACATTGGTTTGCTCAGCAATACCAAGAGCAACACCACCCTTGCCATCACCATCAAACTTACTTAAAATAACACCGCTAAGCGTAATCTTTTCATGAAAGGTTACCGCACTTTTAACAGCGTCTTGACCAGTCATAGCATCCGCTACGTAAAAGATTTCATCAGGCGTGAGCTCTTTTTTAATTGCCTCTAACTGCGCCATAAGTTCGGCATCAATCGCCAAACGACCTGCTGTATCGATTAAAACGACATCATACAAGCCCTCTTTCGCTTTTTTCATTGCATTTTTGGCAATCGCCACAGGATTTGTGCTGGCTTCTTCAGCGTAAAGATCGATCTCATTAGCAGAACAGAGTTGTCGTAATTGCTCCACTGCAGCTAAACGCTGAAGGTCACAGGCCACGACTAAAACCTTTTTTTGTTTTAATTTTAAATAATTAGCTAATTTAACGGTAGTCGTTGTTTTACCACTTCCTTGCAAACCTACCATCAAAACGGTGGTTGGTGGTTTAGAAGCAAAAACAAAACCTTGACGTCCGGGAACCGTTAAGATTGTGGTTAAATTTGTTTTTAAAGAGCGTAAAAAATTGACTTGGCCAATTCCTTTTGCTTTCGTTTCAATTTCTACTTGACGCAATAAATCACGTACAATTTTATGGTGCACATCGGCTTTGAGAAGCGCTTTTTTAAGGTTCTCTAACGCACTTTTTAAAGACTTTTCATCATCACTGAAACGTATTTTATTGATGGCTGAGCGAAACGAATCGGTTAAAACATCAAACACAAACTATCCTTTTAATCTATTAGAACGCTTTACACATTTTGAAAGCAAAGCTCACAACGAAGTTTATTGAAAAAACTACGTAACGCTGGGTTTTACTTGGTGCAACACTACGCACCTTTGGTGTTCAAGAACTCTATTTACATACCCGCTTTTAGCAAAGAAACGCAATTTTACAAAATAAATACTTTAAACTAAATTAAACCTTAAAATATATCATCTTGTTTAAAACGTAAAATAGCCCTCAAACGCCCATGGTTATTGGCTTTTGAGGGCTATTTTCTTTTCAGATCAAACGCTGAATTTTATAAAATCTTCAGGTTCTTTCGTTTGAAAAATATAACCGAGTAACATAATTTTAGAAGCATGCAACATCAAACGTTTGTGTGGACGTCCACCGTATTCCGTATCGCCCAAAATAGAAGCACCAATACTTTTCAGATGCACCCTAATTTGATGCGTCCTACCTGTCTCAATCCGTACTTTAATTTTAGAGCGTTTTCCTTCAATCATCAAAGGCTCAACATGGCTGATCGCTTCTTTACCTTCATCACTGATTTTGCTGTAAGCCGTATTGCCCTTTTTAATGGTCAAAATCGGAGCGTTAATCTCCATTGCTTCAACAATCTTAGCTTCAACAATAGCAAGATACTCTTTTTGAACTTCCCGTTTTTTAAAGGCAATGACCGCTTTTTTGCGAAATTCATCATCTTTTGTTAAGAGTAAAACACCACTCGTTTCACGGTCCAATCGATGCAAAAGTGGCAATTTTTTAATCTCTGCAACCTCTTCTGAGGTCATAAAAGCGGGTTTGTCCACAGCCATAATAAATTCATCTTCAAAAATCACTTTGATAGGCGCAATTTTTTCAACCTTAAATTTAGTGCTAGGGCTGAGTTCTCCTCTAGCAACGCTTACTTTTTTACCTGCAGCGTAGACAACACCTCTATCAATGAGATCTTTGGCAGCGCGATTTGAAATACCTTCTTGTAAGGCTAATAATTTATATGCTTTTTCGTCCATTTTAACTTCCTAATATTTGCTCTAATAATGGCGCTATATCGCCATGATGAACGATAGTACTTTTGGGATAAGTATCAATACTATCAAAAACGTCTTTTAAATCTTCAATTTTACATGTAACGCTGTTTTCAACCAATTCAAAGAGTACTCTTTGATTGAAAACAAATTCTCCACTAATGATCTTCGTGCCAAAGAAAGCAGGCTCTAATGGATTATGTCCGCCAACACCCTCAACAAAAGAGCCTCCTAAAATGACCACATCCGCAATGGCATAAAGATTGATAAGCTCACCCATTTTATCGCATAAAATAATATCTGAATCCAATCTATTTTGCGTCGATAAGCGCGTATAACTTCTGCCTAGATTTTTGGCATAGGCCTCTAAAAAGGTATCTACCTTTGAAAATCGCTCAGGATGTCTTGGAACAACAATGAGCTGATCATTCGGCAATAGGTTCAAATGAGATAAAATTAAAGCCTCTTCGCCTTCATGCGTGCTTGCCATAACGACAATGCGTTTAGTGACTGCTTTGAAATAAACATGTGAAACTTCATACGATGTAAAGGCTTTGATATTACCACACACCTGAATTTTTTGGCCACCTAAGCTTTTAAGCCTTTGTTCGTCCAGAGGACTTTGTGCAAAAATAAGATCAATATGGCTAAAAATCCAGCGATAAAACCAAGAAAAACGTTGATACGAGGCATAGGAGTTATCCGATATGCGCGCATTGAGTAAAACCGTTTTGATTCCCTTCGCTTTGGCAACAACAAATAACAAAGGCCAAAGCTCTGCTTCCATTACGATTAAGATCTTTTGTTTGCTTATCCAAAACGGTAAAAAGATCTCAAATGGTAGATAGCGAACCTCTGCCTTAGGATAGAGACTCGCTTCGTGAAACCCTGTTTGGGTTATCACGCTGAGGCGAACCTCTGAAAGATCCATTTTCTCAATAAACGGTTTTAAAGAACGGACTTCACCAAAAGAGCATGCATGAAACCAAATACCATCTTCTTTAAAAGAAGCATTATTTTTCAAAAAAAAACGTGAAGGAATGGAATCTTTATATTTAGGCTTAAATCGAAGATACAGTAAATAAGGCAACGCTAAAAGATACAGCAGCGTTGCCAGAAGATAGTAAAAAAAGCTCAAAGCTTACGCCTTAGCTTCCTCTTCTATCTCTTTGTACAATATACGACCACAGTGTGGGCAGGTCACGATATCATCTTGTTTTAAAACGCTTGCATAGGTTTTATCATTCATGCGCATAAAACAACCGTAACATGCTTGCTTTTTAACAGGAACAACCGTTGAGTTGAGTGCCCATTTACGAATTTTTTGATAAAACGTTAAGATTTTTTGGCTCATTTGTGAGATAAGTTCATCTTTTGATTGATAAATATTTCTACGTTCTTCTTCAATGGCTTGAATTTGAGAATCAATCGATGTTTTAATCTCTTCAGCTTCTTTAACGGCATCAGCAATTTTCTCTTGCAATGCTGAGATATTAGTCTGTTTCATATCAATAATTTTATCTAAACGGTTAATTTCATCATTCGCAAAATCACATTGCTCTTTTGAAATCTCTTCTTCAAGTTGAAGTGCTTTAATCTCTTTGGCTGTTTTTACCAAAGCGCTTTTTTTCGTAAGGTCTTTAAGTTTTGCAGATAATTCTGCAAGGTGTGCTTCATTTTTTGCTTTTTTGAGTTTTGCGTCTGCGATATCCGCTTGAAAAGACTCAGCTTGGAGTTTTAAATCTCTCTCTTTGTCTAAAGAAAGCTTCAACATTTTCTCAACTTTGGTAATACGGGGACCAAAATCGTCGATCTCTTTGTCTAACTTGGAAAGCTCAATTAACTGCTCTAAATATTTATTCATATTGGTTTTGTCCTCTATTTATACTCAAACGGATTTTTAGAATTTGACATTATAGCCTTTAATGGCAAATTTTTCAAATAATTGGCCAAACACTCTGGGAAATAGCGCTCGGACTCAAAGTGACCTATGTCAATTAATGAGAGATTATTTTCTTTTGCTTCCATTGCTTGATGATACTTTAGATCACCACTTAAGAAACAATCTGCCTCAATTTTGGAGATTAAATCTCCCCCTGCTCCTGTGGTAATGGCACAACGTCCAACCCACTCTTTGGCTTTCACGATTCTGAGATGTTCAATCCCTAATACACGTTTTACATGTAACGCCAAATCATCCAAACTCTGATTCACATCGCAGTAACTCACAAACTCTTTGCTCTCTGTAATTTTAAAGTCTAACAGTGAAGCGACATACGCATTAAGATGCGAAAGGTCAAAGTTGGTGTGCATCGCAATTAAGCCAATCTTTTTTTGAATCATCATTTGAATCAAATTAGCAGGATATTTCGCAAAATTGAGCTGTTTTAAACCACCAAAAATCAGTGGATGATGCGTTATGATCAACGAATGAGGGGTGACTTCTTCTAAGAGAGCACTATCTACATCAAGGCTTAGGTAGATTTGCTCTATCTCATCCTCCCGACTTCCGATGAGAAGACCACTATTATCCCAGCTTGCTTGCGTAGCAAAAGGGCTCAGTGTGTCTAAAAAATCGTAAAGTGCACCAAGGGTCATTAACCCACCACTTCTTTGTATTTGACAGCGCACCCTTTAGCCAATTCTCGAATTTTAAGGATGTAGTTTTGGCGTTGTGTGACGGAAATTGCTTTGCGGGCATCAAGCACGTTAAACGTATGTGAAGCCATCAAACAGTAATCGTATGCAGGCAGAGGTAAATTCTCTTCCAAACAACGTTTGCACTCAATCCCCGCATTTTCAAATTGCTCAAGGAGCATAGAGACATTGGCGATTTCAAAATTATATTTACTAAATTCATATTCGCTCTGTTTGTGTACATCCCCATAGGTTGTCACGCCAAATTTGTTTTCATTCCATACAAGATCAAATACTGACTCTTTTTCTTGAAGGTACATAGCCAAACGCTCAACACCATAGGTAATTTCCACAGGAACGGGACTGCATGGAATACCACCCACTTGTTGAAAATAGGTAAACTGAGTCACTTCCATACCATCCAACCAAACTTCCCAACCAAGACCCCATGCGCCCAGTGTTGGAGACTCCCAGTTATCTTCGACAAAGCGAATATCGTGTTTTTTAATATCAAGACCCAGCATCTCAAGACTCTTAAGATAAAGCTCTTGAATGTTGTCAGGACTTGGTTTAATGAGCACTTGAAACTGGTAGTAGCTTCCCAAACGGTTTGGATTCTCACCATAACGACCGTCTGTTGGTCTGCGACTTGGAGCAACATAGGCTGTTGCCCAAGGTTTAGAGCTGAGGCTTCTTAAAAACGTTGCATTATGAAAGGTTCCAGCGCCTGCAGGCATATCGTAAGGTTGAACAATCGTACAGCCTTGATCTTGCCAAAAAGATTGGAGGTTTAAAAGCATTTGACTAAAGGTTAACACTATTCTTTCCTTTTACATGTAAAAATTATTTGGTAGGTGGAGTGTAACTTTCCACCGCTTTATTCCACATCATTTTGTATTTTCGTTTGGTAAATTCCAGCTCATCTTGTAACAATGCCAGCTGTTTACTCAGTGTCTCAATGACTTTACGATCTTCATCGCAAAGCTCTTGCATGGAAAAAAGAGCCTCTTTTAAAAAGCGATTTTCCCCTTTGAGGGCATCAAGTGTCTCCTCCTTGGCATCTA